>Ga0209718_1000017_pt1 | contig 217933 bp, 162 predicted proteins | sample AD_JPNAS1_MetaG_FD_184420 | JGI IMG/M metagenome (GOLD analysis project Ga0209718, IMG submission 184420) | Active sludge microbial communities of municipal wastewater-treating anaerobic digesters from Japan - AD_JPNAS1_MetaG (SPAdes) (version 2) | ecosystem: Engineered > Bioreactor >...
CTGTCTGACCGTCGGGACTGGCAGCGACACTGAAAACAAGACTCGTGTGGCCTGTGAGCGTGCGCAGCGCATCGTCTGCGTAGGCCGAGCGGGGAAGCAGCAAAAAACACCCAAAAAAAAACACAACACTGATGCCTTTTCCCTTCGCCGCTTGCATCTTCGTTTCCACCCTTGGAATGCCGCCGGCAATCCCCTACCTCAGCAACGTCATGCGCCTTGTCAACACACCGCAACCCCCGGTCAGGCGGTAGACATACATGCCACTGGCTACCTCGGCGCCCAGGGTGTTTTTGCCGTCCCAAACAGCCTCGTGTATACCCGTTTCGACGGGCCCTTCAACCAGGGTGCGTACGAGCGCACCCGTCACGTCATACACGGCAAGCTTCACATATCCCGCGTCTGGGAGGCTGAACCGGATCGTTGTGGACGGGTTGAATGGATTGGGGGCGTTCTGGAAAAGAGCGAATGGCGCGACTGCTGCCACTTCTTCGACACTAACAGGCTGAACTTGAACAATCCACGCCTGTGTCGTTATCACTTTGAAGGTCCCGTCCAGCACTTGAGCCTGAATGATCGAGTTCCTATAAAACACTGCGGTGAACAACGGATCAGCATAACCGTTCGCCGCGCTAGAAGCATCTGTCTCTTGGTAAACGCCGTTGACGTACCAGTTGGTGAATTTTCTTATCGCCGTCTCTGTGTCGCGGGCTTGGGTTGCGAGGACTTGGTTCCGTGCGGCAGTGTAATTGGCGGCTGCCTGCTGGAGCGCGGCGTTGATAGTGGACATCGTCCCACTCCCGCCAGTCTGCCGAATGCGATTGCACTCCTGCACGTATGCCGTTTCCAACTGACTGAGCTGCAGGTCCGCGGCCGCTTTGATATTCTTGACTGCCGTGGTGGAAACGATATCTGCGACGATGCCCTGCACCCTGAAATGCGCCGGCGTCAAATATGACACCCACACGGACTGCGTCTGACCGTAGAATGGGTTGTGTGGGATGGAAAACGTTGGTTCTGCAGCCCGCGCCAGAAACGGCGTCCCAAGAACCGCCGCCCAAATTGCCGTACGCAGGGTCTTTGCGCACATATCGAACCTCCTCGCTCCTGCACCGGGCGGCGGGAGCGGTTTCTGCTCCGTAATGGAAGGACAAATGACAAGGGACAACTAACAGAGGAATCTGAAACATGCGCGTGAGGATGTCAAGTGGGGCGAAGGCACGGTGCCGGTTTTGCGGGGATTGGGGGGTGTAATCCCTCACCCCTCCTCCGCTTCAGCGGAGGCTTCCCCTCTCCCGATGGTAGAGGGTAGACGGCGCGCCCCCTTCCGTCGCCGGGGGAAGGGGGGTGTTCGCCCTGCGAACGGGGGGATGAGGGAGGAATCCGGCGCCCCAAGGTCGTGCGCCACCGCGGACACGACGAAGCGTGTCCCTCCAACCGCCGGCGTTTCGACAGGCTCCCATTCGCGGGAACAGGCTCAACGACCGGCGCATCGCACACGCACGGCGCGCGACGGGGTGAAGAGGGAGAAAGGCCCTCACCCTTTCAGCTATTTCGCCTCCAGCCGGTGGGGCATTTCATTTCCCTGCGCAGCCAGCACTTCCTGCTCGGTGAACACGGTCAGGATGACCTCGCCCGGACCGTAGCGGTCGCAATCGTGCACGGCGTAGATCGTGCCGTCCGGCGCCTGCACGGCATCGGGGTAGGAGACCTTCTCGCGGCCGTCGAGCAGAAGGCCACCTGTCTGGGGGAAACCGCTGTCGGCGTCCACGTCACTGACCGTGGCAACCATGGTCGTGCGGGCATCCGGAACGGGGGTGTTGATCAGCAGAAGGCGTCCCGATTGCAGGCGACGGATGAAGAACCGCGTGCCGGGGTTGACGATGCAGGAAGGCTCACCCGGCGACCACGTATGGCCGCGGTCGTGAGAAAAGCTCTGCCAGATAACGCCGCTATTGGTGCGAATCAGCATCCAGAGCCCTCCATCGCGACGCTCGACGATCATCGTCTCGATGGCCCACGGTGCGGCCTCTACCTCACCGTGGAGCGTCCAGCTTGCACCCTGGTCCGTGGAGATCGCAACGCCCTGCCGGAGCGTTTCTCTGGCAAACCATTTGTCGGGAACCTCCCGCGCGAAGCTTACCGGCAGCACCCATTCCCCGGCGGAAAGCACGGTGGGTTTGTTCATGCGGATGATGTAGCCGACGCCGAGGTTCCAGCGCCGCTCGACGCTCCAGACGGGATTCGCCGCGGTCGAGTCGTCGGTGGTAATAGCGGCAAACGGGAAGATGCCGTTTTCAAGGTCGCCGAGGTTGTAAATGAGCCACAGGCGGCCGGTCGGGTCGTGCCAGAGGGTCGGGTCGTACGCGCGCATGGAGCCCGGTGGCTGCACCGTGACAGTCGGGTTGCTCCAGGTGACGCCGTCGTCCGCGCTGGTGCTGAGGAGGATGTGGTTATCGGGGTGCGGCTCTTTCGGCCCGCCGCTGTACAGGGCTGCCCAGAGGCGGCCGTTGGCGGCGTACTCGATGCCGGGGATGCCCTGCCAGAGTCGGTCCTGCTTCGTTGCGATCAGGTGTGTGCGCACGGGGAATCCTTTCGCGGGCGTTGAAAAAGGCGGCGTTCCGGTACCCCCGAAAGGGAATGCAAAGACGCCGGTGAGTCAAGGAACAAGCAGGTCGCGCGAAACGACGTGGTTTGCAACGAACCAACAAAATCCGTCGCCAAGCTGCACGGCGTCACTGGAATCTGAGAGGGTACTTCTCCGGAGAACTCAGCGAATCCATTTCGAGATCAACGTCGAGGTCGGGCCAGCGCAGGTGGATACCGTGATGAAGCTCCACGTTGTGGATCGCTCCTACCGTCGCATTCCGAAACCACGGGTACTCGCCGAAAGGAAGGAAATATTCTCGGCCGCGCGCATACAGCCACACGCCGGTGGGCGAGATATTGCTTACCTCAACGTCCGAAGTGCTCACGCCATGCGTCTTCGATCTCACGTCTTTTACCCTCGATGATCGCTGTAATTTCCCGTATCTCTCCAGTAGAGAGACCGTGGTTGACCGCAAGCTCGACCTTCGGATCCAGCCAGAACTTGGCTTCGCCGGTTGTGCCCATTACATGCACGTGGACTCGTTCCTCTTCGCGGGAGAAGAACAAAAATCGGAATTCACCGTGCCTGAATATCGTCGGGCTCATGCCATTAGTATCTCACTTTTTCCGTTACGGCGCAAATCCAAACGTTCTTCCTGCTCGAGACGCCACACCCCGCACCACACACCAAGGGGGCGCCTTTGCGGGCGCCCCCTCAGAGAATCAACCGGACCGCGCCGACGTGTCTATTTCTTTCCGCCGATTTTTCCCTCAATGGCTCCGATAATGGTTTTGAGCGTTTTGATGCGCGCGTAAAGCTTGTCGTTGCCCTCGACAATCGTCCACGGCGCGTAGCTGGTGCTGGTGCGTTCAAACACATCCGTAAGAGCGGCCTTGTACGCATCCCATTTCTCGCGGTTGCGCCAGTCTTCTTCCGTGATTTTGTACTGCTTGTATTCGGTTACCTGCCGTTCTTCGAACCGGCGAAGCTGCTCTTCCTTGCTGATGTGAATCCAGAATTTCAGCACCACGGCGCCCCAGTTCACCAGGCTCTGTTCGAACTCATTGATTTCCTGATACGCCCGCTGCCAGTCGCTTTTCGCGGTGAATCCTTCCACCCGTTCCACCAGAACACGCCCGTACCACGTGCGGTCGAAGATGGTGATGTGCCCGGCTTTTGGAATGTGTCGCCAGAAGCGCCAGAGGTAGTGGTGAGTTGCCTCGTCACCCTTCGGCGCTGCGATTGGCACGACATTGTATCCGCGAGGATCGAGTGTCTGCGTCACCCGTTTGATGTTGCCGCCCTTGCCCGCGGCGTCCCATCCTTCGTAGCCGATCACCACGGGGAGACGGTGTTTGAAACACTCGAACTCGAGTTCGCGCATCCGCACCTGGAGCTTGGCGAGGTCCTTCTTGTACGCCTCGGGATCGTAGGTGAGCGAGGTATCCACCCGGTCGAGGATGGACGGCATGACGTCCAGCGGAAGGGCCTGTTCGTTCCCGTTCTTGAGGCCTTTCTTGAACGCTTCTTTCTCTTCCGCTCTCCGTGCGTCCAGGAATTTCTTCCTCTCCAGACCCGCCTGCATGGCTTGAATGACGGTCTGGAAGATTTTCACGCGGCGATACCGACGATCAGTCGCTTCGATGATGGTCCACGGCGCATAGCTGGAACTCGTGCGCTCGAGCATTTCCTCGTTGACGCGCAGGTAATCGTCGTACTGCTTGTGATGTTTCCAGTCCTCTTTGGTGACTTTCCACGATTCGGCAGGATCCTTTTCCATCTGCTTGAAGCGTTTTGCCTGTTCCTTTTTGCTGATGTGCAGGAACAGTTTGATGATCACCTGCCCGTCGTCGGAAAGTTGCCGTTCGAACTGATTGATCTCCTGATACGCCTGTTGCCACTGGCGCGGCTGCAACATCCCGTCCATGCGCTCGACCAGCACACGTCCGTACCACGAGCGATCGAAGATCCCGATTGCGCCGTAGGGAGGGAGTTTGACCCAGAACCGCCAGAGGAACGGGCGGAGTTTCTCGTCCTCACTGGGAGGTGCCGGTGGATCCACCCGGAAGCCGCGGGGATCCAGTTTGTCCACCAGCTTCATCACCGCATCGCCTTTGCCGGAGGCGTCCCATCCCTCGAGTACGATGAGCGTTGTCATCCCGGCTTCGAAGGCTTCCCGCTGCAACACGCGGAGATTGTCCTGCAGCTTCGGAAACCATTCGTCGTACGTCGCTTTGTCGAGTTCTTTTGACAGGTCAACAGTTTCCAGCATGTCCCCCTCCTTGGAAGGTATGGCGGAATTCCGTGATCATGTGACAAGCAACTCGAAGCGTTGAAAGGTACAAATCAGCACGTCAAGGGTACCACATTTCGTACAGCAAGGCAAATGGTTGGAAATGAATGAGAACCGCAGAGGGACTACTCTGTGCCGGAAACGCCGCACGCACGGTTGAGCAAGCGCGCCATCTGGCCCGTCTGGCTTCTGCGGGAGAGGTGTTCCACGCCCTCCATCGGTGCGCGCACAGGTAGCGAGTTACGTTTCCAGAGACCAAACAGACGCTCCAGTTCCGCCCGGATTGCCCCCACGTCGTCTCCCGGAACGACAGGTTCGCGGCCGACACTCCGGAGGAGACGATCCACGTCCCCGCCGGGAGGGGCCAGCGCGAGTATGGGGCGGCCGGCGGCAAGGTACTCGAAGATTTTGGAGGTCAACAGGTTCGCCGGGCCGATGAACAGTGCCACCGTCGCCGTACGAAGCCGACGCACGGCTTCGGCGTGCGACACAAAACCAGTGAACTCGGCAACACCGGCAAGCCCGACATGTTCGATCTGCTCCCTGACGGCGGGATGGACGGTACCCACGAACACGAGCTTCGCTGCGGCGCGGAACTCCGGGTCTGCCGCCCTCAGGGAGGCAAGCGCTTCAAGGAAGGGGCCCGGGGCGTGCAAAGGAATAATGTTGCCGCTGTAGACAAGCTCAAACCACTCCGTTGTGGGAGTCAGTTCGCCCGCGAAATCCTCCTCCTCATAGCCGTTGGGAATGATGTGTCCTCGCGCCGCCACAGGTCCCAGCGAGTCGCGCACCATTTCGTTGATCATCACCAACTCGGAAGCAGAACGCACCACTCCCTGCTCGAGTCGCAGGTCAAGCCGCCTGGCCGCGTTGCACCGCGGAAGCTCGGCGTTGTAGTAGATCTGCGTCCAAGGGTCGCGGAAGTCGGCAATCCAGGGCAGCCCTGCGGCCCGGGCTACCTTGCGGCCTATGAGGTGCACCGTCTGTGGCGGGCTGGAGGTAAGAATCGCGTCAATCCGTTCCTGCTTCACGATGCGTTTGGCAGCAGACACGGCAGAGGGTATCCAACCAATGCGGGCGTCCGGCACGAACAGGTTCGCCCGCACCCAGCGCGAAACGCGGGCCGCAACGCCGCCCCCGCCCTGCCCGACCGTGCCGATGGGCAGCGTTTCGTCCGCTGGTTTGCCACGGAGCCGGTTGTAGAGCGCAAAAGGTTCGAAGGCTTTCGTTCGGTACACGGGAACCGAAGGCGGGACGCGGGCAAGCGATTCCTCGTCGCGGTTGAAGAAGGTGCCGCCTTCCACGGTCAGGACAACCGGTTCCCAGCCGAACGACGGCAGATGGCGCACGAGCCCCATGATACGCTGCACGCCGGGGCCGCCCGCGGGCGGGAAGTAGTAGGTGATGATGAGGACGCGAGGCATGGCAGTTTCTGCGATCAGCGTCGAACGGTCATCTCGATACAACGAGCGCGGACGCGCTCGCCACTCGATGACCGTCCGCGCCAGTTTTCGAGCGGTACCTCTGCACAGAATGTACCACCAGCGGATGTGACTGTGCGCAGGTTTGCTTCGCCGGGCTCCTCGACAGGACGATCGGCACGGTTGGCGGCGATGCGTCTTATAGGACCTATGGGGCGCGCGAGCGGAGGACCCGACGGAGCGGGTCCCTCCACAATTGCGCGGGTTCCCCACCCGCTTTGGCAACGCCCAAGCTGACCGGGCGATGCGATTCTTCGCTTCGTCCGGGTGGCGGACGCCGTTCAGAATGACGCGGAACGGAACAAATGGCTGTTGGAGGCGAAAAATGACCGCTGTTTTGAGGCAGACGGTTGCCGCGAAGCTTTGGAGTGCGTGCTGGCGGCACGCCAGCCGGCGCGCCTCCGCTTTGATAGCGCACGCAGGCTTGCGCAGTGCAAAGCGCTGGAGGGACCCGCTTCGTCGGGTCCGGCACTGGGTGCGGAGGTTGGGCGCGTAGTTTTTCCTGGATTCCCGCCTTCGCGGGAATGACGGCAACGGGTTCTCCGCTGCCATCACCAGACCGGTTTGCCGGCCACGGCCTCAAGCTGCCAGCCGAGTTCCTCGAGGAAATCGCCTGCGTCGCTGTTCCCGAGGCGCTTGAACCGGATCGTGCCGGTGGAATCCACCACGGCACATGTGGGGAGGCCCTCCAGGAGATAGGATTTGTACAGCCCCTCATCCCCCGGCACCACGGGGAAATCGTACCGTTTCCGCGCCAGGAACGGTGGCACCACCTCAAAGTGCTGGTCGAAACTGACGGTGAGAAGCTCGATGTCCTTGTGCGCTTTGAGCCGTGTGTGCGCCTCCTGAATGGCAGGCAGTTGCCGCTTACAGGGCCCACACCAGGTTGCCCAGAAGTAGAGCACCAGGGTTTTGCCCCGGAAGTCGCTGAGGCGGTACTGCCGACCCGCCAGCGTGGAAAGGTCGAACGGCGCGGCGGGCTGGGAAATGCGTTGCGCGAGCAGGTCCGCCTTGCGTTTCGCACGGGCATGTGCAACAAGAGTATCCAGCACTGCGGCGGGATCAACCGCAGGCCCGTGAACGGCGGGATAGAGGCGAGCAAAGCCCGCGAGCGCCGCAGTATCGGCGTGGCTCAGACGGAGCGCCTGCATGTACGACTCAAGAGCAGAATCCAGTTGGCCCATGCTTTCGTGGATTTCCGCCATGCGCAACAGAATTACCGGCGAATCGGGGACACTATCCGCCGCCGCCCGCAACGCCGCCAGCGCGGGACGAGATTGCCCGCTCAAGGCGTACAGACGGCCGAGTATGTGGTGGCATTCGCCCACCATCATCCGGCGCTGCTGAGCCCATTGCGCCTCGCTCATCTCCTTGGGGCGTTTGACCTCGCGCACTTCCGCGAGAGCCCGGTGGGCGTACCGGAGCCCTTCAGGGGCGTTGATGGCAAGGTCGGCGTACACCGATGACGCGAAGTTGAATGCCGCGCCTGACGTGTCGGTGCTCAGGAAGTCGTTGACGGCGCGAACTACCGTCGCGGAGTCGCTCCTGAGTTCCACGTGCGCCCGGAGCTTCTGGTACACGGCGACACGGCGGATCGTTGCGTCGTCCGGGTGAGCCGCCATGATGCTGTCGAGAAGGCGGATGCGCTCCCCCGGGTTCTCGTCCGTCTGCTCCAGAATGCGCGTAAGAGCCTGCTGGGTTCCGGTTGCTCGTTTGTAAGACCACTGGCGCCAGACGAGCGTTCCCGCCGCAATTCCCAGCATGGCGAGCAGTGCGTACATCGTGTTCCGGCTCATGACTACTCCAAGCGTGCAGCGACTTTTTTGTGTCGCACAAGCGTGCGCTGTGCGAGATCGGTGAAGCGATGTGGTTTCCCCTGGTTGACGCCGGAAAGAGCGCTGTGCAGCGTGTCGTTCAGGCATCCTACCCACTCGTACGGCAGCCCGTTCGCACCGTGCATGGCCCCGAACACGGATCCGGCCGAGGCACCGTTGCAGTCGGTGTCCCACCCGCCAGTTACTGCGCCGCAGATCGTTGCGCCAAGGGAGGCCCGCCCGTACATCAGCCCCGCGACTACCAGCGCGGCGTTGTTGATGGTGTGCACCGGATGGTAGTGGCCAAACTCCTCCTGAATCCGATCCAGCGTCGTTTCGAGGGCGCCATCGGTGTTGCACCACGCGAGCGTCTCGTTCAGCGCCTTCGCGAGACGGCATTCGGTCGGTACTTCGCTCAGACCGATTCGGATCGCCTGCTCCACGTCGTTCACTGCAAATGCGGCGGCGATGGTGGCGGCCATCCACATCTCGCCATAGACGCCGTTGCGGGTGTGGCTGAGAATTGCATCCCGCCATGCGAATTCCGCGGCGAGTTCGGGTAGTCCAGCGGCGGCATAGCCCCAGAAATCGGCACGAATCTGCGCGCCGATCCATTCGCGGTACGGATTGCGCAGGGTGGCAGTGCCGGGCGGTTGGATGCCCAGCACCAGATTGCGGTACGCCACGGTTTCCGCGGTGTAGACACGGTGGTACGGCAACGTGTTCAGCCACTCGTCGGCCACGTTGCGCGTGGTGAAGCCTGGGCCGTGAGCCTCCATGATCACAAGGCCGAGCAGGGTGTAGTCCATGTCGTCATCGCGCGCCATGTACCGGATGTTTCCCCGCAGGCAATCGAGTTGCCATCCGTGGTACCGCCTGCCCGTCCACTTCTGCCCGACCGGCGGGAAATAGCGCCGGAGGGGATACTCGCCGACATGCTCAAGGAGCGCTCGAATTTCCTGCCTCGTCCACCCCTCCACCGGCTTTCCGAGAGTACAACCGGCCGCCCGCGCCAGCCATGCTCCGAGCATGCGATCCAGAAGCGCTTCGTCGGAGCATTCCAGCCGCATCCGGCGCGGCCCCTCCGGGCGCAGACGGCGGATTTCGCGGAGATCGGTCGGCTCGCGTTTTGCAAGCTCAGGGCCGGGTTCCACCGCCTCAAGACACCGGTAGAGCACCTCAAGATCACCGTGGGGTGCACCGTCGGGCAGTGCGGCAACGTCCCGCTCAATCCGGTCCAGCAAGTCTTCGGCAGCGCCCTGCTCGCGCAGTGTCCTCAGTTCCTCGCGCAGCATTTCGATGCTGAGTGGTATCTGGCATTCTCCTGCCATTCGTGTCCCTTCCCGCTACGGCACGACGCACATCTTGGCCGCTTCGCCGGTTTTGAGTCTGGCAATTCCGTCGAGGTAGTTGTCGAACCCCACCGTAACGCCGATCAAGGGCTTCACCTTCACACCTCCGCACGCCATCAGCGCCAGCCCAAGTTCGGCCGATTCACGCGAATGTCCGGGGTATCCGAAGAGGTGCACGTTGCGGCTCCAGTGATCCATCGTGAAACGGATTTCCCCGTGCACCACGCCGAACAGGTGCACCGAGCCGGATGTCACGCGCATGAGATTCTGTGCCGACGCAGCCGCTCCCGCGCACTCGAACGCGACCTCGTATGTTCGCGGCGAGAGTGCCTTCGCGTCGTCAGAGGCCGGGTCGAACGCTGCATGCGCTCCCAGTGTAAGGGCGAGTTCCCTGCGGCTTTCGGTGGGCTCAAAAACGTCCACGCGGCGCGCGCCGAGGGACCGCGCCATCTGGAGCGCGAGCAGGCCCGCCGCCCCTGCGCCGCCGATTGCGACGTTCCTGCCCGAGAGGTCACCCGCCTGCCGGATGGAAGCGGCCACGCACATGGCCATCTCCAGAATGGCGGCTTCCTCAAACGGCATGGATTCGGGAACGGCAAGCAGGTCCTCCGCGGGAATGGCGGCGAACTCCGCGTAATACCCGAGCTTCCCCTCCTGCTGCGAATGGCGGGAACTCCACGCCGCCACATGGTCGCCCGGGCGAAACGCATCCACGCCTTCCCCCACGGCAATCACTTCGCCCGCCACTTCATGGCCGGGCCAGCCGGGCGATATGGGGTATTTCGGGAACCCGGGACGCTCAAAAATATCCCACCCGCCGAGCATGCTCAGGTCCCAGTGGGAGCAGACGGTTGCCGCCTTGATCCTGACCAGCACGTCTCCCGCGCCGATCTGCGGTACATCCACCGTGACGACGCGGGCGTCATTCGGTGCCACTATCTGCAATGCACGCATGGTGTTCGGCATGTCTTCCTCCTCACTGCCACTTCAGGCAGATTCCCAGGAATTCCGTTGGCTTGCGAAGAACCAGATCGTATGCCTCTGAAGCCTTTTCCACCGGCATGAGGTGCGTCATCAGCTCGCGGACATGCATCGTGTCTTTTGCGACGAGATCAAGCGTTGCGACGAGCCGTTCCCGTGTCCACCCGGCGGGGGCGTGAGTGGTGATCTCCCGGCCGTGGAGGAGCTGGATATCCAGCAGGTTCTCACCCTCGCGGTAGTAGCCGTTCAGCACAAGGTGGCTTTCGTGGTGCGCCAGCGGGATGATCTGTTCGAGGCTGGCGCGTGTACCCACGGAATCCGCCACAATATCGAATCCGTTCGGCGCTTCCCGTTTCGCCACCTCCTCAAGAGGCATCTCGCGCACGTTCGCCGTCACGTCGGCCGACCATTTCGCAGCGATGGCGAGCCGGTCCGCCCTTCGCCCCGCCAGCACCACCCGGGCGCCGCGATGTCGGAGCGCCTGCGCCAGCCACTGGCCGACCAGCCCGTCCCCGATAACCAGCGCGGAGGCACCCGGTCCCACGGGGGGACGAAATCCACCGTTGTAGCCTACCTGCGTCAGGACGAGGGCGGAGGCTTTCACCAGGTCGAGCCCTTCCGGAAGGGGAATGACCTCACGCTGAGGCAGTACGGAGTGCTCAATGTGGCCGCCCCACCCGGGTAGAACCTCGTCGTCTGCCATCCGGGAGGTGGTGGCGAATACCCGCTGGCCAACGCGCAGCCCGGTGACCTCGGCGCCGAGTGCTTCGATCACACCTGCCTTCTGGTAGCCAGGAACCATGGGGTGCGGCATCGGTCTGGCGCCGGGGGCGTGGAATTGCCCGGTAATCACCCATCGTTCCGTTCCCGTGCTGATGGAGGAATACTCCGCCCTGACAACAACTTCGCCCGGTGCAGGATCCGGTACCGTTACTTCGCGCAGTACGACCTTTTCCGGGGACACCGCAACGACAGCGCGTGTTTTGAATGGCATGGTGGTTGTCCTTGTTGAGTTGTTCGGAGTTGTCCAGACGTACCGAAAGATACCCCTGCATGCTGATCGGGGGCAGGGATACTGCGCCCGGCTTCGACCGGTTCTCAACGTGGAGGGGCCCGCTCCGTCCGGCCCGGTTCACCGCAGGCGCCACATCTTCTCCGGCCGGGGACCGTCCCACTCCAGCGTGGAAAGGCCGATGAACTCGCGCGCAGGGCTCCACCCGTCGCGGGCGTTGTAGAAGAGCCAGAGCTTCCCGTTGTACCACCTGAGATCAAGCTGGTAGATGTGCGACTTGTTCCACCCGTTGCCTGAAGGGACTACGATGGGGTTGTACGGCGCGTCCTCCCACGCGATGCCGTCCTCCGACATCAGCACGTTGATGGCGGAATGCGTCCGGTTTTCCAAGTCTATGTAAATGCCGTTTTCCAGCGCGAGGAAGGCATCCCCGAAGCGGAACACCTTGATGGCCCCGGCGCCGTGGTTTCGGTACCAGATATCAGGAGACGGGCCGAGCACGGGCTTTTCGCGCTTCACGTACGGCCCCAGCGCGCTGTCGGCCTCGGCGAACCCTATGTACTTTGGTTCCTCGAACCCCATGTCGTGCATCATGACCGTACCGCCGCAGTAATAGAGGCGGAACTTGCCGTCGGGCAGCATCACGAGGTTGGGGTTGCGCACCTGAATCCGCTCGCCCTCGCGTTCCCAATCCAACACCGGCGCAACGACCTCCACCGGCTCCGACCAGTGCAAAAGGTCGGTGGAGGTTCGACCAACAATCACCGATTCGCGCCGCCAGTCCAGTTTCCAGTTGCCCGGGGAGGAGGCGTCCGGCCAGCCGTGGAGCGAATAGAGCGCGATCCACTTCTCGCCGTCGCAGGTGACACAGGGCGGTCCCGCGGTCCACATGTTGTCGTAGACGAGGTCCCAGTGGACGCCGTCGGTGGAGTCGAGGCGGTAGAAGTGCGCGTGACCGATGATAAACATGTGCCAGCGGTCGTCAAATTCGCCCGGCAGGATGACCTGCGGGTCGCCGAGCACGCCGTATTTGTCCGGTTGTTTGACACGTTCCGGCGTGATGAGCGGGTTTGCCGGGTGATCGTGCCATTTTTCCCGCTGCCAGTCAGGGAAGTGCATGTCCTGATCTCCAGTGTTGCGGAGTTGTCAATCGTTGGTGGTGTTTCTGGATTCCCGCCTGCGCTCCGTGCTCCGCCGAGCACGCCGGAATGACGGGTTGTCAGGGGCACCGCTTGCCGAGAGGACTTTGTTCTTCTCTTTCCAAACGCGACTCAGAACTCGAAGACGTGTTGCCGCAGCGGACACCGTTTCCGAAGAAAGCACCAGGGACTCCAAGTCAAAACCGAGAGGGCATTTCCGAATCCGGAGCTTGTTCCTTGTCAACCCACGGGACGGGCTTAGTATCACCAAAACACCTGTCCTTGTAGACTCCCCGGTAGCCACAAATGCCTAGCACGACGAGATCCACGAATGAGGTTATCACAGGAGCACCGTACAAACTGAGCGCGCCAAAGTCGTAGGATTTGCCGCGTTCCGCATGGACGATGACATTCCTGATCTCGACGAGCGCCTGTGGAATGTCCGACCACCTGGTCTGCGCGGGACGCAGGACGTCTTCCAAAAAGACGTGTTCTTGTTGGCTTGCCTTCGTCGGGATGCCCAACGATGAAAACAGAAGCCGGAATTTGTCCGCTGCGACAAGCCTGTCAAAACCTTCTTTGCTGATCAGCTGACGCTTCTGGACCACATATGTGAAAGCGAGTTTTTCCAATGCCGCAAAAGCTAGGATGTAATCAGCCTCCGGCCCTCGGGATCCGCCAATGTATGGCGAAAGCCACTCAATGGTTTTCCCCAGCGGGCCTTTCCAATCCGCATCCAACATTTTCCTTGCGAAACCCGGGAACAACTCGCGAAGCTGCTCCGGGGCAGCGGGGTCGAACCAACTTGCTCCAACGCCGAACGACGGTGTCGGACATGACCACTCACCCCACACCAGGTTGCCCTTCTCGTCGTAACCTGCCGGACAGAACGAGTTCCAAGCGCACCCTTTCGCGAAACTGATCACCGAATCAAGGAGGTACAACAGCTCTTTTGCTTGCGTTGCGGTGAAAACCGATCTGTCCGATCTCTGAACGCAACCGACACCTACCATGGAGAAACCGGTTCGCCATGAATGGAATCCTACCTTCGTTCTGGCGATCCGTGGCAACGGCTTGATTCTAACCTGCCATCCCCGCGAGGCGAGATCAACCTCAAAGTGGTTCCATGCCCCGGTTTCGCGCGCGGAAAAATCACCGGATCCAAACACCGGCGGCGGCAGGAAATGCGGCAGGTGGAAAACGAGAGACGACATTACTGAGTCTTTCGACCCTGACCAACACATCCGCCCGAAATCCCATTCCACGATCAGCCCGCCGGGTTCCTGAATCTGGACATGAGACGCTTCCCCGCGAAAGCACGGAACACCTTCTGCCACCGTCCCGTCATGCCAGTTTCTGCCGTCCACAAACGCGAGAGGCATACATCTGTCCCCGAAAAGGCTATCCAAAAACGTGCCAGCTTTCGAAGCAACTTCGGATGGCAAGTTGTGGAATGTACCGCGGGCCACAATTCTGGGCTGCGGCAGGAAAACAAGGAAAACCTCGACGGACCCCGGAAATCTCAGATCCTCGATACCAACATGAGCGTCTGTTCGAGGAAGCAAACACACCTCCTCGTTAGGACCCTTAAACTCGTACGCAGGACCAAAGTCGTCGATGTTCATAATCCCTCCCCATTCGTGTTCGCCGCGCCACATTCCCATCCGTGACAAACACCCAAGCGTTGCACCTCATTTTTTGCTATCCAAACCGCACCTGCCACTCGGCGCGGTCGGCGTTCATGGTGACGGGAAGGATAAGGCTCTCGTTCGCGCCGGTGCGGTGAGGCACCGCGACGCCGTCCACGCGGCAAGAAACAGCGACCATGCCGGCAGTGGAGAGGGCCACGAAGCCCGTTTCGCCGGCGGGGCGGCGCACTTCGCCGCTCAGGACGCCGCCTGTCGCATCCCACGCGACGTTGTGCAGCTCCGCGCCGCAGCTCTGGTGGAAGCTCGTGCCGACGACCCACGGATGGGGGCGCTCCGCCCGAAGCGCGAGCAGTTTCACGCACGGCCCGAAGAACGCGATTTCGAGCACGCCGGGCGCGTCGCCGACGGAGAGATCCTGATAGTCACCGGGGTGAACGTACCCGCGATCGTTGGTGCGTTTGCCCGGCAGGGTGCCGACAAACTGCCCCGACCAGAACTCGTACCCCCACCGTGTGCTCTCCGGAGGGATTTCCAGCATGGAGAACGGGATGGAGAAGCGGTCCATCGCCGGTGTTTCGGCGGACGCTCCGGGCGAGTAGGAGAAGACGCCGACAAGGTCCCACTCGTCCCAGTCGGTCTTCACGTGCAGCTTCCAGACGGAACCGGGCGGGTGCTCCTTCGGCGTTGCATCACCGCTTGCCTCGCCACGGCAGATGGCTTCGTAATCGAACGGCACGGCGTAGACCGGGTCGAACAGGTCCACTGCCTTTGCCGTGATGCCGAGCGGCGGCAATGTGGCGGTCAACACCGCCCAGCGGTCTTCCGGCAGCGTAGTGAGCGTATCCGAAATGTCCACCTGCCCGCCGGTGAGGAAGGCGATGGTGGCGCGGAGCCGTGCGTCGTCCAGCGTACCCGGTGCCCCGACGCAGAGGCATGATGGCTGCAGGACGCCCCAGCGGTAGTTCTTGAACAGGTGAACCGCCGCAGCCTGGTAGTTATCGCGCTGAAACGCGTGGCCGATGAAGCCGGTGTTGCCCGTATCCTGAACGGTGTAGAGAAGAGGCCAGTGACCGGTTCCCGGCATCTCCGGGCCGCCGCAGTTGAGCTGCAGCGCGTCGGGGAGGCATTCCCTGATGATACGGGCACCGATTCGCGCCGCTTCGAGCCCACCTCCCGCGGCGATCTCCGGGTTGTGCCGGCGCTTGGCGGCCTCACCCGCGACACAACCGATGAAGTCCGATTTCAGATACTTCACGCCGCGTTCGGCGAGGCTGGTCATCTTCTCCCGCAGCCACGCCTGCGCACCGGGGTGTGTCAGGTCGAGGATGAACACCTTGCCATGCGGCTCCCAGAACCAGTCCCAGTACGGCGCGGGTTTACCATCCTCGCCTTGAATCAGGTATTCGGGGTGCTCCTTCGCCATGGGGTCGAACTCGCTGATGGTGAACGGCGCTTTCCAGACGCCCATGTCGAACCCAAGCTTCGCAAGTTCCTCGGAAAGCCACTTGAGCCCGTGGGGGAATCGCTCGTTCTCCTCGAAGGTGCTCGGAAGGTTGCCCGCTTCCCAGCCGAGGTCGAGCTCCATGATTCCGAGCCCGAGGGGCTTGAGCCGCTCGGCGGCGATGCGGGCATTTTCGAGGATGCGCTCCTCCGACACACCGAGGCGATAGGCATACCAGCTGCACCACGAGACCGGAGGCACCGCGGGGAACTGCGGATTGTGGATTGTCCGCACTTCCCCGGCATACGATGCGAGGAGTTCCCACGGGTCGGCGCCCACGAGGAACAGCAGGTCCTCAAGCGGTGTTTCACTGTGCGGTTTGAGAAGAACATCCGCGCCGTCGAAACCGATTCCCCAGTGGAGCACCTCGCCTCCGGGGGCTGTTTCCACGCTGATCCGCCCCGACCAGCGCTCCGACGAGAGAAACCCGGCGAGAAAGGCCATGCGGGAGGCCTGATTGTATGCCACCCACACGAAATCCGACGAGCCGTGCGTAGTGCCCGGCGCTTCGTTCGGCTCGCCCTGAGCGTTTTCGGCAGGCACCGCTTTTGGCGCGCTCAACGGCCGCACTTTGCCCCAGTAGTTGCCCTGCTCCATCACGCGGACCGGGTCATCCGCCGCGCCAAAGGCGACACGGAAACCTTCGCCGTCCGTGCCCAGGAGCACGACGTTGTTCAGCACAGTTGCCGTGCCACCATTGTTGTGAAGCACGGTGTGGAAGCGGTATCCGTATCCCTGCCACGGCTCGATGTGGCACGCCAGTGAAAGCCCTTCGCGGAACCGGTAGTCCACCGCGGTGGAGTGATCGGTGTGCGCCACTACGCGCGCAGAACAGGGTTTGAAGTCCACGCCATCCACGCGGAGCGCCGGAGTCAACCCGCGCAGGGTGAAACCGTGCCAGGATGGGCAGGAGGCGTTGATGACACCGGTCTCGTTCACGTTGAGTTCGATCGTCGAGTGTTTCATTGCGGTCCCTGTTCTTCCGAGAGATTTTTCACTCCGTCTGGAATGACGAGAAGCGCAACGGCCACGAGAAGAAGGGCCGCCGGGCGATCAACCAGGATGTTTGTCTCACTTGCACCCGGTGCAAGTGCACCCGGTGCAAGTTCCCTGGGCCTTCTATCCGATCAGCGCGGTGATGCGCCGCAGGCTCGTGCCGGCTGCGTGGTCGAGGTTCTCATATCCGCCGCCGCCACGAAGGGGCGAGCACATTTCGTACGCAACATAGCCGTCGAACCCGCCCTCTTTCAGCCCGCGGAAGAACGCATTCAGGTCAATGAACCCCTCCCCCAGCGGCACCGCGCGCACCATATCCGGCAGCCTTCGGTAATTGACCAGACCCGGCTCGTACGCCCACCGAGGGATCCGCACGTAGTCGGCGAGTGTCGTTTGCACCATGCGGGGAGCCAATCGTTTTGCGCAGGCGTACAGGTCCTCTCCCAGCAGGGCCGGCACCCAGGGGTCGTACATCGCCTTGCAGTTCGGGTGGTTCACCTCTTCGAGAAACTCGACGTACGCATCCGTAGAAATTGCCGTGTCATGGTGATTCTGCACGCCCAGCACAATACCCTGATCGGCCGCCACCGTTGCAGCTTCACGTATGCCGGCCACGCATCTCTTCCAGTCGGTGACGTACGAGTGGTCATCGGTGGAGTACCCCGTGAATACGCGGATAACGTGCGCATCGAGGAGGCGGGCGATACGCGCAAGCTCCCGCACGTACAGCACCTGCATCTCACCGAAGGGTACCTCCGGAGCGGGGCCGGCAGTGAAATCGGTGTATGCCGCGATGGTAACGATCTCCACATTGGTGGCGGCGGCTCGTTCCCGGATACGCCTGATTCGTTCCGGGCTCGCGTCGAGGACGGAAAGATGGGGCCTCTTGCCCACCAATTCGACAGCCGGGTAGAAAAGCTTCGCCGCTCGTTCGATGAACGACTCTACGTCCAGCGTGTCCTGACCCCAGAGCCCCGCGTAGCTTACGGAGAAGAGAACCGGTGTCATACGTGTCCCTCCCGAATGGTTTTCTGTCCGGCGTTCCGCCATTAACGGTAGTCTGTCTGCCGCGCAGGGCCAAGAGCGGGATAGCTCACGGCCGCTCAGCTTTTCGGGAGTCATCTACAGGTCGCAGATTTCGTTAACTTGTATATCTGTTGCATGCTACCACCCGCGTTTGAGAAGGAATCCGCACTATGTACCGCATGGGTCAAGAGGAAGTAGACGAAGTCGCGAAGGTCATTCTGGCGAAGCAGTTGTTCCGCGTGGGCGATCCGAAAGCGGGGCACCTGCAAGAGGTAGATCGTTTCGAAAAGGAGTGGGCGGAGAAGATCGGAACGGATTACGCGCTCATGGTAAGCGGAGGCGGCACTGCCGCGCTTATCTGCGGCCTTGCGGGGATGGGTATCGGCCCTGGCGACGAGGTGATTGTCCCCGCATATACCTGGCTGGCAACTGCGTCGGCGGTCTTGTCCGTCGGTGGGATCCCCGTGCTGGCGGAAATTGACGAGACCATGGCACTTGACCCGGATGATTTCCAGCGCAAAATCGGGCCGCACACGAAGGCAGTCATCCCGGTTCACATGCTCGGGCGCCCCGCAGATATGGAGCGTATAGTCGCCATTGCCCGCAGGCACAACGTGAAAGTGCTGGAAGACTCATGCCAGAATAACGGGGGCACGTACAGAGGACGGCGGACCGGTACGTGGGGGGACGCGGGAGCATTCAGCCTCAATTACTACAAAATCATCTCCTGCGGCGAAGGTGGAATCCTGGTAACGAACGACCAGAAGATCGCTGAACGGGCCGTAATCTTCCACGACTCCGGTACTGCGTTCCGCCCCAAGGCAGGCGAACTCACTGAGCCGATCTTCATTGCTCAGCAGTACCGCGCATCGGAGGTCATGGGCGCCATTGCGCGAATTCAGCTCCAGCGCATGGACGGCATCATCGCCGACCTGCAACGTGTACGACGCACTATCGAAGCCGCTCTGGCAGGGGAGGCGGGCCTCAAGTTCGCCCCGAGTAACGACCCCGACGGCGACAGCGGCGTGGTGGTGGCGTTCCAGTTCGACACCGAGGCCAAAGCCCGCGCGTTTCAACAATCACCAGGCGTGGGCGGTTACGTCGGCATAGACCACGGGAAGCACGTGTACACGGAGTGGACACCCATACGCGAGAAGCGCTTCATGCATCACCCTGCCATGAACCCGTTCAACTTCCCTCAGAACAAGGGCCTGCGCGCAGATTACAGCGACACCGCCTGCCCGCGCTCGCTGGACTTGCTGCGCCGCACGGTATTCTGCTCGCTTGACCCGGATTGGACGGAGCAGAAAGTCGCGGAAAAGATCGCCGCGTTCAAGATGGCTGCGAAAGGCTGAAGAGAAGTCAACGCGCACCATTTTTCCCCGGAGGGCGCGTTCCCGCCCACCGGCAGGAGGAACCTTCATGACCATCATTGACGCGAACGCGTCGTTCGGCGCAGTGTACACACCGACGCTTGCCCCTTGCAGGACGCCGGAGGAGTTGATCGCCGCGCTTGACCGCGCCGGTGTGGACAGGGCGCTCGTGGCGGCGGATGCGATTCGCGGTGGATGCCCGTCGGAAATGAACGTCCGTGCGGCCCTGGAACTCGCTCCTCACGCGCGGTTGATGCCTGTGTGGGCCATCCTGCCGCTTGAAACGGGAGAGTTCGGCACACGGACCGAATTCCTCGATTCCATGAAGCGGTACGGCGTCCGTGCACTGGCGGCGTATCCCTCGAAACACCGGTATCTGCTCGACCGGGTGGGCTGCGGGGAACTCCTTGACGCCATGGTGGAGTGCCGCATTCCGCTGTTGCTGCCACTGGAGGAGAGTTCTGGCGGCGTGGGCGGCTGGGCGCTTGCAGAAAAACTCCTGAGCGAGACACCCGGGCTGCGGCTTATCGTGCTGGGCACCGGGCCGTGGGGGGATGACCGGCTCTTCCGCCCGTTGCTGCGGAGCTTCCCCACGCTGACCGTTGAGGTCTCTCGTTACGAGCTTGACGGCGGCATCGCGGCACTGTGCGGCAAATACGGCGCAGAACGGCTTGTGTACGGCTCGGGATACCCCCACTGGGCCATGGGTGGGGCGCTGTTGACCGCACTCCATGCCGACATCCCCGAGGCCGACAAGGGACTCATTCTGGGCGGCAATATCGCCCGTATGTTGGACGAGGTGACGATATGAGCCAGACTACGCCGCTTGTGGACGAATTTCGCCGGCTTGGAAAAAGCGCGACGTGCCCGATTATTGACATGCACGGTCACTTCGGGCCATTCAACGGCATCTTCTTCCCGAACGTGACAGCCGAACAGATGGTCGGTTCGATGGACAGGGCGGGGGTGCGGCTCATCGTCTGCAGTTCGCACGAAGCGCTGCTCGTCAACAGCGGGACGGGGAACGCCCGCATGGCCGATGTGGTGCGTCGCTTCCCCGATCGTTTTCGCGCATACTGGGGCGTCAATCCGAACGAACCGGATGTCTTGCTGAGGCAGCTTGATGGACTGGCGGAGCGCAAGGAGTTTGTCGGAATCAAATTCCTCTCCGACTACCACCGCTACCCGATCACCGGCGATGCATATGTCCCCGCACTGAAATACGCGCAGGAGCACCGCATGCCGGTGCTGATGCATACATGGGGCGGCAGCAAGTTCGATGGGCCTGAACTGGTGGGCGAGGTGGCCGACCGCTACCCGGACCTTGTCATTCTGATGGGGCATTCCGGCTACGGCGAGTGGGACGTGTCGATCAGCGTGGCGAAGAAGCACCCGAACGTGTATCTCGAACTGACCGCGGCGTATGCAGTGAACGGGGTGGTGGAAAAGTTCGTGAACGAGGCAGGATCGGAGAAGGTGCTGTTCGGCACCGATCTGCCCTGGTTCGACCCGCATTATGCGGCGGGATGTATCCTCTACGCCCACATCAGCGACAATGACCGGCACAACATCTTCCACCGCAACGCGGAACGGATTCTGGCGGAGTGTGGGAATCCGGTGAGGTTCTGACAGGGCGCACAGGAACCCCTGCCCATTCACAAGGGATTCCTACCGGTGCGGTCCGGGATGCCGAGCGTGATGGATAGGCAGGTGGAAACTGGATTCCCGCCTCCGCGGAATTGCCGGGTTGGAACCGGCGGAGACTCGCGTGAAGGCAGATAGAGAGCGCGCGCGGGCAAGTTCCGCCTTTGCGGCGGCTTGCCGCCGCTTTGAAAGCGCAGGCCAGCCTGCGCAAAGCAAAGACAGATGCGCGCGAAAGACGGGAAAACCGCCGTCATTCCAGCGGAGGCGGAAATCCAGGCCTGCCAAGATGGGGCTGCGAGATTACTCGTCCCATGGGACGAATATGGCGCACAAGCAGCGATGTCCCCAAAACGGCCCCTCTATATGCATTGCACCCCAAAGCGTTCATTCGCGGCGATCTACCGGGTTCCCATCCAGCGCACGTCCTTCCACGGAGAAACAAGTGGCTCGGGCGGGCAGTGAAGTCTGCCATCGACCACCCAGCCGCAGTCGCGTTCCGCCAGTTCCTTCACGAGATACCCCCGCCACGTGGCAATCTCGCTCTGCCGTGACGGATCATCAATCAGGTTGACCCGTTCTCCCGGATCAGATTCGAGGTCGAAGAACTGCTCGACGTTGATGCGCGGGAGCCAGATGAACTTGCGACGTCCGTCGGTGACGTACTGCATCTCCTGTTCGGGCGAGTAGTTCTGGCTGTGTTCCCCGTGGATGTACGGCCGCCAGTCGGACGCAGGGGCGTCAAGGAGCGGGAGCAGGCTCCGGCCTTCCGCGGTGGGGGGAATCGGGATGCCGGCGGCCTCGAACAGCGTCGGCATGATGTCGCGCAGTTCCACCACTTCGTACGCGACCGCCCGTTTCGCACCGCGGAACTCCTTCGGAGGCACCACAATGAACGGTATCCGTGCGCTTCCCTCGTAGGCGTGGTTTTTGCGCCAGAGATGGTGGTCGCCCTGCATATCGCCGTGGTCCGCGACGAAAACAATCCACGAGTTCTCCCATGCGGCCCGGCGGTACCGGGAACACCAGTTCATGAGTCTCCCGATCTGGGTGTCGATGAACGAAACTTCCCCGTAATACGCGGCACGGGCCCGGTGAATGGCCTCCGGCGTCTGTTTGCCGCGCCACGCGTTTGGATCCACGGCGGTGACTGGATCGTCGTTACGGGCGGACCATTCACCTACGTGAGGGGGTGGCGTCTCGCGATTATGGTAGAGGTCGAAGTAGTATCGGGGCGGAACATAGGGTGAATGGGGTCGGGCAAACGAGATGTTGAGGAAAAAGGGCTGTGTGGAGTCGTGCGATTCGAGAAACGCGAGCGACCGGCTCATGGTCCACGCGGTCGGGTGAAGGTGCTCTTCGGTATGCCACGGCCTCGCGTGCCATGAGTTGAAGGCGACCCCGTGGTCGTCCGGTGTCACGCCTTCCGGTGCGTGCGTGCGGAACCATTGCCTGTGTTCACTGTCGGGCATCCGGCCTGATTCGTCCAGTTCCATCGTCTGGAAGCCCATGGAAGCGCGGTGCGGGGTGAAATGCCCTTTTCCGACGAGGTGCGTACGGTAACCGGCGTTGGCAAACTCACCGGCGATCGTGTGAGCGAAATCGTTCGGCATCGGGCCCTGCCCGCGTCCCTGGCCCAGCACGCCGGTATGCCACTGACTTTGCCCGCTCCAGAGGATCGAACGCGCCGGAGTGCACGACGGCACCGCGGTATAGGCGCGGCGGAACCGGGTTCCCCGCGAAGCGAGGTAGTCGATGTTGGGTGTTTCGATGAACCGATTGCCGTCCGCGCGCAAGGCGTCACCACGCATCTGGTCGCAGAGGATAAGAATCACGTTGGGGCTGGGCACGGGGCGGCTCCTCTAGCTTGGGGCGGCGTTGGCAGAAGCAACACGCACGTCGTCACATGTCCTTTGGGACGAATATGGCATATGTGCCGCCATGCGACAAAACGGGCCGATAGCGCCGCGCCTGTATGCACTCGTTGCTGCCCGGCGCCACTACTCCTCTCCGTTCCAGCGCACGCCCTTCCACGGGGAGACGAGCGGGTCGGGAGGACAATGGAGTTTGCCGTCGACCACCCAGCCACAGTCACGTTTCGCAAGCTCGTTCACAAGATATCCGCGCCAGGCAGCGATTTCAGTCTGCCGCAACGGATCGTGGATGAGATCGTGGCATTCTCCGGGATCGAATTCGAGATCGAAGAACTGCTCGACGTTGATACGCGGCAGCCAGATGAACTTGCGCCGGCCGTCGGTCACATACTGCATCTCCTGCTCTTCCGAGTAGCACGTGCAGTGTTCACCATGGATGTACGGGCGCCATTCGGCGGCGGGCGCATCGAGCAAAGGCACGAGGCTTTGTCCGTCCACGGTCCCCGGAAGTGCTACTCCCGCACCTTCCAGAAGCGTAGGCATGATGTCGCGGAGTTCTACCACTTCGTCGGCCACCTGCCGTGAAGGCCTCCCCAGTGCTCTCGGCGGGACGATAACGAACGGAATGCGGGCGCTGCCTTCGTAAGCGTAGGTTTTGCGCCAGAGGTGGTGGTCGCCCTGCATGTCCCCGTGGTCCGAGGTGAACACGATCCAGGTGTTGGCGAAACTGGCGTGGTCGTTGCCCCGGTTGAGGCGTTTGATGAGCCGGCCGATCTGCGTGTCGATGAACGAAATCTCACCGTAGTAGCCGCTTCGCGCGCGGTGGATGCGATCGGGGGTTATCTTTCCGCGCCAGGCGTTGGGGTCACGCGCGGTGTGCGGGTCGTCGTGCATGATTGCCCATTCGCCCACGGAAGGTGGCGGCGTTCCGCGGCTGTGGTAGAAATCCCAGTAAAATCGCGGCGGAACATACGGTGAATGGGGTCGCGCAAACGAAATGTTCAGGAAGAAGGGTTGCGAGTAGTCGAATGTGTCGAGAAAATTGAGCGCGCGGTTCATCGTCCACGCCGTGGGATGGAGGTACTCGTCGGTGTGCCAGGGCCGGCTGTGCCAGGAGTTCCAGTCCACGCCGTGGTCGTCGGGCGTGACGCCGTCCGGTGCATGAGTGCGGAACCACTGGCGATGCTCGCTGGTGGGCATGCGACCGGATTCGTCCAGTTCCATGTCGTGGAAACCCATCGGGGCGCGCTGGGGATGGAAATGGCCTTTGCCCACGAGGTGCGTCCGGTAGCCCGCGTTGGCGAGTTCACCGGCGAGGGTATGCGGGAAGTCGTGCGGTATCTGTCCCTGCCCGCGTCCCATCCCGAGCACGCCGGTGTGCCACTGGTTCTGTCCGGTCCAGAGGATGGCGCGCGCGGGCAGGCACGACGGCACCGCCGAATACGCGTGACAGAACCGCGTGCCCAGTGATGCGAGGAAATCCAGATTCGGGGTTTCGATGGAGGAGTTGCCGTCGGCTCCAAACGCGTCCCCTCGCATCTGGTCGCACATGATAAGGATGATGTTGGGGCGGGGCATGGGCGCCTCCTTGTCGGCAAGGTTTCATTCGCATAGTGCTGTAGAAGGAGATTACTCCGGGCGCGTTGGGCAACGCAAGGCGGGGAACGGTGCGTCCGCAACGCAAGGGACTCTGGATTGCCCACGCGTGCGTGCGCGTTCAAAGCGGAGGCGCGCCGGCTGGCGTGCCGCCAGCACGCACTCCAAAGCCCCGCGGCAACTGCCCGGCGCGACCGCCACTGCATTCTGCCGCCAATTGTCCTTCGCCCCCTTCCCCGTCATTCTGAGCGGCGTCCGCCACGCGGACAAAGCGAAGAACCTCTTCAGCAGGCCGTTCTGGATTCCCGCTTCCGCGGGAATGACGGCGCTTTTCCTCGTGGGTATTCTGTGAAGGTTGGACCTGCCAGCGCCCGAGGGTGGGAATACGACGCACAAATGACGCAATGCTCGTGTAGTGCCTGTCATTCCCGCGAAGGCGGGAATCCATGGGAAGACGCAGCGCAACTCATTTTGGATTGCGCAAGCGTGCTTGCGCTTTCAAAGCGGAGGCGCGCCTCCGCATTCCAAAGACCGCCGGGGCGCTAGAACGCGGCGCGTTCGGCGAACGCGCCCTACCACGCGGGTTGTGTGTCGGCCGGTAGGGCGCTTTGTCCTCAAAGCGCCGCAGTGGCCAGAGCGGATTTGGTGCCCCTGGAGGGTCACGCTTCGTCGTGACCGGTAGCCGCTCTCGTCATTCCGAGTGAAGCGACGGGTCTCCCCCGAGCCGGGGAACCGGGGGTACCGCCTTCACGTCCTTCGGCATCGGCTCCGGGTGCCGTTTCCACGCCCATCCGAGCCACACGGAGAAGAGCGGCAGCAGCGCACCGCACACGAGGTACACCCGGCGAATCGGCACCCTGTCCGCCCACCACCCCGACAGCACTTCCATCGGCCCGGCAACGCTGGAGATGCAGATGCTCCTGAGCGAAAGCACGGTCGCCCGATCGTCCGGGTCCGCCAGTCGGTTCATGCCCTCGATGGTCACCGGGCGCACGCCATCGGCGAAGAAGCGGAGGACGAGGAACGGGATGACGATCGTAAGCCCCGGCAGCCAGAACAGCCCCAGACAGGCGATTGTGGTGCCCAGCGCACCAAGCCCCAGCGTGCGCGCGATTCCGAAACGGTCGCTGGCCCATGTCATGGCGATCGGCCCCACGGACGCAATGAGAATTGCACCCGCGTAGAACACGCCGAGTTGTTTGATCGGGAAACCGAGGGACACCAGAAGCGGCTGCTGGTACACCACCGCCATGATCTCTACGACCTGAATAAGTGCAGAGTAAATCAGCAGGTAGCGGAACCGGTGGCTGCGTTTGAGGAGTGCACTGATGGAACGGGCAATGTTCCGCACCGTCGCATGGACAAGCCGCTCGGCGCGGGGCGGCTCCCGAAGGCGGAACGCAGCGAACACGGTGAATGCCAGCAGCGCGGTGTGGACGAGGATCGGCACGCGGTAGCCGTATTCCGCCATCCATCCGCCAAGAACCGACGCGGCAACCATGCCAAGCATCGAAAGGCTCGAAATGCGCCCGAGGACCTTCCCGAATTCATACCCCCGCCCGTCCGCGCGCAGGGTTTCGTACACGAGCGACGCGTCCGCCCCGTTGATGAGGGTGGCGGCAATTGCCCAGAATGCCCACGCGATGCTGATCCACCACCAGGCGTTCCAGCCCGCGCCCCACATTCCCATGGCGAGAAAGAGGCTGAATGCGCCGCCGCGGAGTGCCCACCGGCGGCCGATGATATCGGCGAACATGCCGGTCGGCACTTCCAGCAGCACGATTGCCGTCTGGAAGAAGAAGTCGAACAGCATGATTTCGGTGAAGGAGAACCCGAGTTCGTCGCGCATGTAGAGCACCCAGGTGGGGCCCCACATCATGAAGTCGAGCGACATGCGGAAAAGGATGTACCACCTGAGGTTGCGGCGGCAGTCATCGCGGGAGAACATGCGTATTCCGAGGGGGAAAAAGGGTGGAGACGATGGTTACATGAATGCAATCGAAGCGATGAGGAAATCGGCCCCCAGAATGACGACGGAAGAGGACACAAACGCCCTGATCGCGGCCTGGCCTACGCCTTCGGCTCCACCTCTGGCGTAATACCCGAAGTAACACCCGAGAAACGACGTGGATGCGCCGAACACGAACGCTTTCAGAAGCCCGACCGCCACGTCACGCACGTAAAAGAACAGGCGCAGCCCTTCAAGAAACCTTGCCCCGTTCAGCCCTCCGAGCGACACCGCGGTGACGTAGCCGCCCGAAATGCCGAAGAAATAGCTCATTACGACCAGTACAGGAACCATCACGAACCCGGCGACCACGCGGGGAGCAATGAGATACCGCGCGGGGCTTATGGACATGGTGACCAGTGCGTCTATCTGCTCCGTTACCCGCATCGTGGCAAGTTCCGCGGCGATGGAAGACCCCACGCGCCCGGCGATGACAAGCGCCGTGAGCACCGGGCCCAGCTCAAGAATGAGGCTTTTCGCCACCGCCGTACCGATTGCCGCGGTGGGCAGGATGCCTTCAAGTTGGTACTTCCCCTGCCATGCCGTCGTCGCGCCGGCAAAAATGGACACCGTAAACACGAGCGGAATGGAATCCGTTCCCATGCGCACCATCTGCTCGAGCGTCAGGCGCGGATTCTGGAAGATTCTGGGCAGCGCACGTACGACTTCGGAGGCAAACAGCACGAACCTTCCCACCTGTCGCATGGAGGCAAGCACGAGATGCCCTGTGCCGCGCGCGAAACGAAGTGAGAGCAGGTCGGCCCCCCGCATCAATAAAGCTCCCCGTCTTCTTCGACGTCTGCCGTGGCGAACTCGTCGTCGTCACGCCGGTAGGTCTCAAAAAGGCCGAATTTGTCCGTCCACCGCAGCTCGATTTTCCCCGTCGGGCCGTTTCGCTGTTTCTCCAGCAGGATTTCCGCCAGCCCTTCAACGTTCCGGCCCTGTTCATCGTGCGTGATCTTGTAGTATTCGGGGCGATGGACAAAAATGACGACGTCCGCATCCTGTTCGATGGATCCACTTTCCCGCAGATCGGAAAGGCGCGGCCGGAACTCCCCGCGCTTTTCCACTTCGCGCGTGACCTGAGAGCAGGCGATGATCGGAATGTCCAGATCCTTCGCAAGCGCTTTCAGTGCCTGGGAGATGACGGCGACTTCCTGGGCGCGCCCTTCCCTGTGCCCGGGAACGCGCATAAGCTGCAGGTAGTCGACGATGATCAACTGGACGCTGTGTTCGTGGACGAGTCTGCGGGCCTTTGCGCGCACTTCCAGAGGGGACAGGGCGGCGCTGTCGTCAATGTAGATCGGCGCGTTCGCAAGGGTCGTAACGGCTTTGGAAAGCCGGTTCCACATGTGCTCGTTCAGTCTGCCGCGACGCACGAGTTGGCCGTCCACGTGCGCCTCGGCGCAGAGAAGCCGCTGCGCCACGGATTCCGCGGACATTTCCAGGGAGAAGATGCCGACGGGCAGTTTGTGCTGGAGAGCCGCGTTCCGCGCCATGTTGAGCACGAGTGCGGTTTTTCCCATACCCGGACGTGCCGCGACGATGATCAATTCGCTCTTCTGAAATCCGGCGGTCATCTCATCAAGCGCGGCAAACCCGCTCGGAACCCCCGTAACTTCTCCCTTGCGCGTGCTGACCTTCTCGATCCGTTCATACGTCCGGTGCATGATCGGTTCGATATGGGAGAATCCCTCCCTCCAGCGGTTTTCCGCCAGCTTGAACAGGTCGTTTTCGAACCTCTCGAGGTTGTCGTAGATTGTCCCGGTGGTATCGTACGCGGAATTGATCAGTTCGCTGGAAAGCGCGATCGTGCGCCGTCGGACCGCAAGTTCGAGAATCTGTTGCGCGTGGTATTCCACGTTCGTGCTTGTACCGACGCTGGCGGCGATGTCGGCCACATACTCCGCGCCGCCCGCCTCTGCAAGTTCGCCTTTCCGTGTCAGTTCCTGAATCACCAGCGGCAGGTCGGCGGGCTGATCGGCTTCGTACAGGCGCACGCACGCGTCAAACACGAGACGGTGCCGGCCACGGTAGAATGCGTTCCGATCCAGCATCGACACGACCTTGCTCACCGCCTGCCGGTTAAGCATCATCGCGCCGAGAACCTGCTGTTCGAGCAGAATGGAATGGGGCAGCACCCGCTCCGCACCCGCACTGGCGAGTTCTTCCATTGCCTCCTGCGCAGGACCTTCAATCCGGCCCGCCATGCTCTCCTCTCCTCACGCCTTCTTCGGCCGCAAAATGGTCCCGTCCAACTCGTATCTGATTTTCTGCAGGTCGTCCCACGACAGCGGCTTCCACTGAGGGTTTCGCAACAATGCGGCGGGATGGTACGTGACCAGAACCTTGACGCCGCGGTAATCGTGGAACTTACCCCTCAGACGGTTCAACCCCTCGCCGGTGTTCAGCAGCGCCTGCGCCGCCACCCGGCCCAGTGCACAGATAATCTTCGGGCGGATCAACGCGATCTGCCTGTCCAGATAAGGCTTGCACTGCTCCATCTCGCTCGGCAGGGGAGTTCGGTTATTCGGAGGGCGGCATTTCAGCACGTTGGCGATATACACGTCCTCACGCCTGAGCTTCATCGCTTCAATCATTTTTGTCAGTAATTGCCCCGCACGCCCGACAAATGGTTGCCCCTGAAGGTCTTCTTCTTCTCCGGGTGCCTCCCCGACAAACATGAGGTCGGCATCGGGGTTGCCCGATCCGAACACGAAATGCGTACGCGTTGCGCCAAGCGGGCATTTGTGGCATTCACTGATGCTCGCGCGGAACTCCTCCAGCGATGCTGCGTCCGGAACTGCTCCCTCCGGCGCAGAAGCGAACAGGCGGCCGGCGAGGTCGCTCTCTCCTGCGATCGCCGGCTGTTCTGTCGCAGGGTGGTACGCGGTCTCGTGTTCCGGCTTTTTCTCCGGTATCAGGAAACGCTCCGCGGATACCGGCGGTCGAGCCGCAGTCGGCGGAGTAGCACGTGTTCCCTGCTTTGCAGGGATCGCTGCACCTTCGGGTCTGGGCCAGAATCCGTCCCCGAGTTCGCGGCGTTCCTCCACGAAGCGGCGGAGCAACTGCAACGTCTCTCTGCGTGATTCGGCGGGATCCATGAACCTATGCCTCGTTTTTGGCCTGGGAACCCGTGCCCGGAAGCGCCGCGATCCGTTCCAACATTATCCGCGCGATCTCTGGCTTTTCCATCAACGGGAGTTCGGTTTTCGAGCCGTCCCGGCAGAACAATGTCACCCGGTTCGTATCCGTGCCGAAGCCCACGCCTTTCTCGCCGATGACATTCAGCGCGATCATGTCGAGAGACTTCTTCTGCAGGCGTTCCCGCGCCCGCTTCTCCGCCTTTTTAGCCTCGGTTTCCACGGCGAAGCCGACCACAATCTGCCCCGGTTTCTTCTTCCTGGCAACCGATGCGAGAATGTCCGTAGTGCGCTCCATTTCGATTGTCAGCGTGTCGGTCGTTTTCTTTATTTTCTGGTCGGCGACCGTTCTCGGGCGGTAATCGGCCACTGCAGCCGCCATTACGAGCACATTCGTTTCCGGGAATCTGGCAAGAACCGCATCCATCATCTGTTGAGCAGTTCCTACCGCCATGCAGTCAGCGCCAATCGGCGGGGGTACCGTCAACGGACCATGGACAAACGTTACGTGTGCCCCCATCCCCGCAGCCATTTCGGCGAGTGCGACGCCCATTTTTCCCGATGATCGGTTGGTGAACACGCGTACAGGGTCGACGGGCTCTTCTGTCGGTCCCGCCGTCACCAGCACCCGCTTTCCTGCCAGAATGCCGGCGCGGGGAATCGCCCTCACGAGATGATGCATGATCTCACGCGGCTCGATCATCCGCCCTTCGCCTACTTCGCCGTCGGCCAGCTCACCTTTCCCGGTCGGAGTGATGTGGTAACCTGACTCCAGGAGCAGAGGGATGTTCCGCTGAGTGGCGGGCGCCTTCAGCATGGCGGTGTTCATCGCTGGCACAAACATGACCGGCGAATACGTGGCAATAATCATCGTGCTGAGAAAGTCATCCGCGATGCCGTGTGCCGCTTTCGCCAGGATGTTCGCCGTTGCCGGCGCAATGACGATGATTTCAGCCCACCGTGCCAGAGCAATGTGTTCCGTGGACATCGCGCGGTTGCGCCCGTACATACCCACGACGACGTCGTGGCCGGACAAGGTTTCGAATGTGAGCGGTGCAACGAATTCCGTCGCGTGCTCCGTCATAACTACCTTGACTTCCGCACCCGCCTTCACGCAGAGACGCACAAGTTCGCACGTTTTGTAACAGGCGATACCGCCCGTCACCCCGATGACAATCCGTCTCCCCCGAAGCATGTCCCGGTTCCTCCTTCCAACCCCCTGCGCAGCCGACGGAACATTCGGGGGATACGCCGCCGCGCACCCCCCGTTTCCGTCGCAAGAACACGCGGAGTTACCTCCCGATAAGAGCCACAGAACGCGGCGGCAGAAGGACACCCCGCTGTCCGTCTTTCTCCTCGATTGCGGCAACTCCCAGCAATTCCCGCGCATCCAGCGGGATCTGTTCGCCCACCGGCACCGCGAACACTTTTTCGTCCGTGAAGTTCTCCAGTACGACATCGCCGCTGATGTACGGGTAGTACCCCACCCGGGCTGGAGCGAGGAAAGCCTGCCCCGTGGCAAGCGCAACCTGCTCCTGAATAACGTTCACGACGGGTTCCGGATAGTTCTGCATTTGAAGCACGATCGGAACGTTCAGGTTTTCGTCCATCCGGTAATCCGCGGGAGATGCGCCGAACACGTTCAGCACGACAACAGCGCCACCGGAGACGTGCACCTGGCGGGTAACCACGGGAATGCGTTCCGCGCGATGATGTGCAACCCCGCTGACCGACGCCAGCACCTTTGCGGTACTTGGCCTGAGGTCGAACCGGAACTCAACTGGCGCGGAGGCCTCGACGGCCCTGTCGCCTACCATGAAGTGCGAGCTGAACCAATGATTTCTCTGGGACCAGCCATCGCCGCCGAACCCGGCGAGCGTTTTCAATTCCTCGTCATCATCATGTTCCGCGAGCAACGATGCGGTGAGGAAGACGGTTCCTCCCGAATTGACTACCTCGGATACGAACGGGGTGAGCTCCGGGCTCCCTGCGACATGGTCGGTAAGGAGTACGGTGGGCGGCAGGAGTTCCGGGAAATCGGCCCGCGGCACCAGCGGCATTCCGAGCATCCCGAGTCCGTCGAAGACGTACCCGTCGTTTTTCGGAGTGGGACTGTGCGGGCGAATGGCGGTGATGCCTGTCGGTTGCTGGCCGTCCAGTCGCGAGGCAAGTTTTTCCAGCCGTGGTTGCTCTTCCTTCAGGGCCGCCAGCAGGTGTCCCTTCCCGCGGAAGAGCGGGTCGCCATAGCAGAAAAGCGTCAGATTTCGCACGCCTCCAAGGAGCGACTGGTATGCCTGCTCTACGTAAAGGTCGGTGTCGCACTCGATGTAGTCGAACCACGCGCCCTCGAGATTCGGTTCGGCCGCTTTGTGCCAGCGCACGTTGAAGCAAGCTTCGTACTGGGGCGTGAAACCAAAATCGGGAGTGTCCGGGTCGCGTGTTTCCGTGCCGATCCAGGTGGCATCAAATTCGGCGGGCTGGCGAGCCGTATCATACCCGAAGGTAGCAAGCTGATCATACCACTGCGGGAATTTGAGGATCATCTTTATGTTCGGATTCACTTTCCTGCAGGTGCCGACGAGAGTTTCCCTACACACCTCCAACAACAGCTCGCGCCGGAATTGAGTCCACGTGCGGTCGCCCTTCGCTTCGCGACAGCGCGGGCACGTACACTGTGTGCAGAGGGCGTCGTCAATGATGAATTCGTCGAACAACTCGGCACCGGTCTGCATCGCCTTCCGAAGCGCCTCGCGGCTCCACGGCCGGCTGTAGCAGATGTCGGCGCCCCAACGGCTGTTTCCGCCGATTGCGGTGTCGCTATCCCACTGCGGGATACCTTCCAGTGTGATATCGCGGCCACGGACCGGCATAATGCCGGTGGCCACTTCCAGTCCAGCCGCTTTGCACTCGTCGCGCAGCGTTCGCAGGATGCCCGGGTCAGTCTCGACAGTGCCGCGCCAGACCTCCAGAAACACCTTCTTCGCGCCGATATCGAGAACATCCTTGATCAGCCGTGCGCGGCTTTCCGCAGTCTGACCGTACCGGGTGATGTGAGGTGCAGTGACAAATACCGACCAGGTGATTGTTGCCATGATAATCCTCGCGAGTCTTCCTGACAGTGGATTCCGAAGGGACATTGTGAATGATAATGACTACCCCGTTCGGGGGCGAAGGTCAGGGAGGCGGACAACACCGTGGCGACAGCGGGATCAGGGACCCGGGTAAGACTTTTCGCCGCTCCCCTGACCGGCACTCGCAGACTGATACAGGAGGGTTGGTGGTTCCCAAGGCACACACTTGGAAGCGCGTGTGACGAACACGTTCGACGCTACCGCGCGGGCGCCGGGAACCCGCCGTCATTGCGCGCAGGAAGAGGGCCCGGGTATCTTGGAACACAGCTCCCGTTCAACGCTCCGCTTGTTTTGTGAGGGAACTCCTCATGACGACGTCCCGAACCGTGTCCGAAGAGCGTTTGCTCGCCATCATTTGTCATCTGGTAGAAGGTGCTGGCGTGCCTGCCACTGATGCGCGGCGTTGTGCCCGAATTCTCGTCACAGCGGACCTTCGGGGTATCCCGTCGCACGGCGTGCGGATGCTTCCCGGCAAGATCCATCGCGTGCTGGGGGGAGCGTTCAACCCGAACCCGCGCATCACGAAAGTCGCGGAAATCGGGTCCATTACGGTTCTGGATGCCGACCGGGCGATAGGGATGGTGGCGGGCGCGGTAGCGATGGAGACGGCGATTTCGCTCGCACGGGGGAACGGCATCTCCTGGGTGAGCGTGCGCAACTCAAATCACTTCGGCGCCGCGGGCAGCTATGTGATGATGGCGGTGGAAGAAGGGATGGTCGGGTTCTGCTTTTCCAATTGCGGTCCCATCATGGCGGTCTACGGGACGAAATCGCGCTGCATCGGCAACAACCCGATGGCCATAGGAGCTCCCCACAGGGCCTTTCCCGTTGTTCTCGACATGGCGCTGAGCATCTCTTCGTTTGGACGAATCCACACGATGAAACGAAACGGCGATCCTGTACCCGACGAATGGTATGCCGTGCCGCCAGAACCCGGCAAGGATGCGGTGTTACGGGCGATGGGAGGGCCGAAAGGGAGCGGCCTTGCCATCATGGTGGAGATTCTTACCAGCGTGGTCGCGGGGGGAGCGATCCCGTGGGACATGCGGCCGTTCAAAAGCACCGAGAAAAACGACGGAACGACTCACACGATGATTGCGCTCGATGTGCGGCGGCTGGTTCCGGAGGACCAGTACGAGGAGACTCTTGACCGGTTTGTGGAGCAACTGAAAACTGCAGAACGCGTGGAGGGGGTGAACGAAGTAATCCTGCCGGGAGAGCTGGAATGGCGTTCTACGCTGAAGAAACGAGCGGAAGGAATCCCTCTTGATGCGGACGTGGTGGAATCCCTGGACAACGTTGCAGCTTTCCTTGGAACGGCTGTGCCGTGGGAATAGACAACGCGGCTCCGTGTCCGGTAATCTTTTGGGCCCGTGCTGTTTCTTTCAGGGCCGCTCCGCCGACGGCAGCCATTCCGGTTTTATGAAAGTCCGCACTGTATCCGCGGCGTAGGAACCGAACACTCCGAGGCCCCCTCTCACGTAATTGGTGACGCCGGTGTCGTAATCCGCGCCCGAGTTGCCTCCCCCTGAGGACATGAAGTAGTTGTAGAAATTCCTGTCCATGGCAAACACGATGATGTCGTACCTGCCCTGGTATTTGAACCCGACCCAGAACAGATCGCTGCTCAGGGAATCGGGGAACGCGGGGTAGGTGAGTGTCACCTCGCGCTGCCTTTTGCGGGCGTTGCGGTAATCGCCCGCTTTCCAATCGTTGTAGTCCCCGAGCCGCAACAGCCCCGTGCCGCTGGTATCCCGTGCGGTGATTGCAATCTGGTACCCCTCAATTCCGGCGGAGGGCGTCCAGAGGATTTTGAAGGGTTTGGGCGAAATTGTGGCGCGGTCAGGGAAGCTGTCCGGATACGCGTACTCCCTGGGAAACACCAGTGTATCTGCGGACGGGACGTAGCGCGAGGGTGCGCCGTTTATCTGCGCGGAGACGGTGACAGGCGTGGGAACGGTAGTCTCTGCGGCGAGCGAGTGGACCCCGTGCGTAACGGTGATCGAATACGTCTGGCCCGCCTGAACGATCAGCGAAGGGTTCCCGTAGATCCCGGCAGCAAGTTCCGAAAGTGTATCTACCGATACTCCGTGACGGAGGACAACGACAGCGCCCGAAACAGGTGTCTGAGCGATTCCCTCGTAATAGGTTGCCGGGTCCATCGTCCGGGTGAGGCGTATGTTATCCACCGGTGCACCGGGGGAAAGGAAGGCCTGAATAATGAGTTGTTCCCTCGGCGCGGGACTGACGGGGTCAAGTCCGCACCCTGCAACCGTAAGCGCCACGGCACACGCGGCCGAGAGTCTATGGAAAGCTGTCTTCTTCATGGTTAGAACTCCAGATCCACGCCGAGGGTAACGAGGAACGGCAATTGCGGGAAGTTTTTCTCCTTCCCCGGTTCCGGGGGCGTCGTATCCGGGTTTCCGTCATCCCAGTATCGATTGAAGATGTTTTTCCGGTTTGTCACATTGATTACTTCCATGAACGGCATCCATGTCACTCCCCAGCGTCGGAATTTGCCACGCAGGCCCACATCCAGCCGCGAATAGTAGGGAAGGCGTCTACTGTTCAGACGATCCCGGTAGAGCTGTTCGCTCACGAAAATGGGGTCGGAGATTGAGTAGCGCCCGATTACCGGTGTGTATCCCTGTCCGGATGCAAACGCGTACCGTGCGTTGAGTGTCCATCTCGGGGTGACGTCGAAACCGTATACGAAGTTCGCGGCGTGCCGCTGGTCGAATTTGGGGTAGTAGGGCTGCGGATTGCCGTAATTATCCACGTTGATGCCTTCTATGGTGCGGGTTGTCCATCCCAGCGTGTAAGAAATCCATCCTTTGTGCCTCCCCGCGCGTTTCTGGAGGCCGAATTCCAGCCCGTACGCTTCGCCATCCCCTCGCCGCAGCATCTGGCCTGCCGACATCGGTGTCTGGGCATCGCTGTTGAACTCCGCCAGCATTTCGAAGTCCTTGTAATACCCCTCCAGCGTCAGATCGATATCCGGGGTCAGTTTCGTTTCCAGCCCCGCCACGTACTGCCACGCATGGCTCGGCTCGGCGGTGGAATCCGCCGTGAACCAGAGATCGGACAGGAAGTTGATCCCCTGAAACTCGCGCGCGACACGGAAGAGGTACTGGCTGTACCTGCCGACCGCCCCTTTGAGATAGGTGTTCTCGCCGATCTGGTAGCGCGCGGAGAAGCGAGGATCGATATCCACGTAGCCGCCGTTATCGAAGTAGTTAGCTCTCACGCCCGGCTGAACGGAGAGAAAGGCCCACGGACGGAGGGTTGTCTGCGCGTAGGCACTGGCGTGGTGGGTTCTTATCGAAAACGAGTTGTACGTCTGTTTGTCGAAATCCGCGGTGTAATTCATCGTGTGGCAAATGAATTCGAACCCGGTCTCGACGGTGTTGTGCTCAGTCAGGAAGACCGTAGCATCGCTTTTGACCGTCCAGTCGAACAAGCGATTTCGTTCGACAACCCCGAAGTCTTCAATTCCGAGCTGCAATCGGCTTCGATACCGGGCGATGGCACCGGTGGTGCGGAAAAACAGCCGGTCAACCGGAACATACGACCACGTTGCGGAAAGGGACCGGTTTCCCCAGAGCAACTGGGAATCGAACGTCTGATCGGAGAAACGCAGGTTGTCGTCCCCGGCGTAGCCGGCAATGGAGAGCTGGTGCTCGTGTGAGAACACCTGGTGCGTTTTTCCCTGGACGTCGTAGAAATTGTAGCCGAGGTTGCCGAACGTGTCATTCCAGCGGGAGGCCAGCTTCAGGATAGGCTCCAGATACGTTCTTCGTCCTGAGACAAGCCACGAACCCTTTGCGAAAGGGCCCTCCATGGTGAGGCGTGAGCTAATGAGGCTTACGCCGCCTTTCCCTACCATTGTGCGCTTGTTGCCTTCATCGGTGTTGATCGTCAGCACCGACGACAGCCGGCCACCGTACTGAGCCGGGAACCCGCCTTTCAGCAGTTCGCTGGATTTCACGGCATCTGCCGGAAACGCGGAGAAGAGGCCGAACAGGTGAGAAACGTTGTAAAGTGACACGCCATCAAGGAGAAGAAGATTCTGGTCCGGTGTGCTGCCGCGCACGTAGAGGCCCACGGAAAAATCGGAAAGCGACAGAACACCCGGCAGTGTCTGCACCACGCGAATTGGATCCGGTTCCGCAAGCGCGGGTGCGGTGCGGAAATCCGGCATGCGGAGTGTCGTCCGGCTCGGTGCGATGGTGAGTGAGGGTGCGGTTACGCGTTCAGCTTCGACCTGAACCGCGGCGACCTCTATTGCCTCTTCGGCAAGCTCAATATTGTGGACCATCACGCCACCGTTGACGGTGATTTCCTTCGTGTAATCCTGATACCCGAGGAAGGCAACTCGCAGCACGTGGTTGCCGGGAGGCACGTTCGGGATGGCATAGTAACCCGCAAGGTTCGTGATCGCGCCTGTACGGAGATCCTCAAAGAAAACCTGAACGTACGGGAGGCTTTCGCCGGAGGATTTGTCTCGAACGTACCCGCTTACGGTTGCCGCCTCGGCGGCCCGTGGAACAAGCACGGCGGCGAGCGATGCAACCAGCGCGGCAATCCGAACGAAACGTTGTGGCATTCTCTATCCATTCGTGGTGAAGAATCAGTCTTCCGGGTTCGCACGCGGGGTGCCGTCTGTCATCCCAACTTACCTATACCGGCGAACTTGCGTGACCGGTTCCAGAAAATGAGCGGTTTGCACGTTTTTTCTGCAGCGGTTCCGGGAGGGTGGGAACCGGTTGATGTTCTGTGCCAGATTAGGTGGAGGGCAATCCTGTCAGAACAACCTTCCGGAAAGTACGATTGTGGCGAATTGCGGATGTGACGTCGAGGCCAGTAATCGGGGAAAACACCGGACCCTTGTTGCCGTTCTTGTGATCAACGCGTTGATGTTCCTGCTCGAGTTCGGCTTCGGCGTTGTGGCTCAATCCACGGGCCTCATATCGGATTCACTGGACATGCTTGCGGACGCTTCTGTCTACGCGATCAGTCTCTACGCCGTTGGCAGGAGCGCTGCACTGAAAGCAAGGGCTGCCGCACTGAGCGGCTTCTCGCAGATTCTCCTGGGAGCAGGCGCGTCCGTTGAGGTGGTACGACGATTCGTGTTCGGAAGCGATCCTGTCAGCAGCGCGATGGTGGCGATTGGCCTCGTGGCGCTGGTGGCAAACGTTACCTGCATGATGCTCATTTATCGTCACCGTCTGGGCGAGGTCCACATGAAAGCGTCGTGGATCTTTTCGAAGAACGATGTGATCGCGAACGTGGGAGTCATCGCAGCGGGGATTCTCGTTGGAATAACCGGTTCCCGGTACCCCGATCTGGTGATCGGCCTGGCAATCGCGGTGGTTGTTGCGCGCGGCGGCGTGCAGATTCTGGCGGAGGCACGAGCGGCTGGCGACGGACGGACAGAATGTTGACCCGGTGAATAGTCGGACTCTGGATTCCGTGCGAGAGCGGTACCCGAATTGATTGGCGGAGGCTGGATGACACAGGAAAAACCGTGGGTGGAGTCTGATGCCTGGCCCTCGGGCCGGTATCTGGCAGCATATCTCGGCATCGGCGTGTTGGTCGGACTGGCAAGCGCGCTTCTCGGGATCGGTGGAGGCGTTTTGATTGTGCCCCTGCTGACAGGTTTCCTCGGTGTTCCGATCCGTCGAGCGGTTGCCATCTCCATCGTAACGGTCCTGTTGATTTCCTTCATTGGCGTTGCGCGAGAACTGCAGAGAGGCACCACACTACCCTGGCTTCTTGTGGCAGTACTCGCGGTGGGTGCTCAGGGAGGCGTATGGCTCGGAGGGAAGGTCCACGATCATATCTCGGACAGGGCGTTGCGCCATGTGTTTATGGTGGTCCTGCTGCTTACAGCCGCGAAAATGGCGAATCTGGGAGGTCTCGGTCCGGCCCGGGGGATCATCCTGCTCGAGGATCCAGTTCACTGGGTTGCGTGGGGACTGGTGGTGGGAGCGCTTGCCGGTCTTCTTTCCGTCCTGGTGGGGATCGGGGGCGGAATAGTGGTTGTTCCGGGTTTGGCACTGCTGATCGCCGACATAGATTTTCGCACGATTCAGGTGGTGTCGTTGGCCATGATCATCCCGACGTCTCTCACGGGAGCATACGTGCACGCGCACCGAGGCAACGTTCTGTGGCGTTCCGTGCTGACGCTTTCGGTGCCAGGGTGTGCGGGCGTGCTGGCTGGAGTGGCGCTGGCCCATTCAATGCCATCATCCTGGCTCAAAGAGATCGTCTTTCCGGTGTTCCTTTGCCTCATGGTGATTCGTCTCGGGTGGATGTCGCGGCGGCAGGCAGAGCGTGGGTAACGGGTGGCCCGAACGCGGGCGGGTTCTGGAGCGATATCCGTGCGCGAGAGTATCCGGGCGCGGGTCAGGACTCAAAGGCCATCAGGAGGATGCGCACGCCTACCAGTCCGAGCGCGATAGCAAGACTGCGTATGATCCACACGCCCTTCACACGGTTTGAGAGCGACGCCCCCAGTTGCGCGCCCAAAAGAACGCCGATACCGAGGTAGAGTGTGCGCCAGAAGCCACCGTGTGCAAACGAACCGGTTGCGATGTGAACGACAGTCCCCGTGAGCGCCATGATCGCAAGGACGAAATGCGACGTTGCCGTGGCGATGTGTACTGGGAAATTGAGGAGGCGCGCGAGAACCGGAACGTGGACGATTCCCCCGCCTATGCCGAGGAGGCTCGAGATATACCCCACGAGAGTGCTCCACAACATTCCGGCGCGAAGACTGAACGAGTACGTGTGGACGATACCATCCTTCTCAACAATGCGTCGGATGGTTTTGTGCGCGTCTCCGCTTCCCACGTGGCCGGGACCTTTGTCTCGCTGGAGAATGAGGTAGGCGGCCGCCGCAACCATCAGCACCCCGAACACGCCGTTGAAAGTCCGCCGGGGTATGGAGTCGGTGGTGAAGGCCCCGAGGATCGCTCCCGGTATGGTGGCTGCCGCGAACAGGACTCCGGACCTGAAATCGATTCTCCCCATCTTCCCGTAGGCCACCGAACCCGACAACGCATTGAAAAACACGACCGCCAGGGAGATGCTTGTAATAGTTTCGGGGCTGTTCCGGGGGTACATCAAAAGCAGGACGGGAACAAGAACGAAACCTCCGCCCGCGCCGATCAGCGTCCCAAGTGCACCCAGAACAAAGCCCATTGGAACGAGCCATAACCACACGTGTTGTCCGATCATTTCTCGAGCGAGCTCCGGGATACGCTGGCGTGAGACCAATCTGTCGCGTCTTGGCCCGCGACTGCAATCACTCAAACGGAACGAGGCAAGACAGCAACATTTCGAATGTGGATGTCCGCCGGAAAGGGACTGCGTCAAAAGATATCTACCACGCGGTTGGGCCGGCAACGCACCTCATTGTTTCTCGCGTGTGTTCTTCGTGGCACTGATTCGGTGACAGAGCGTGGCTACACTACATTGCATCGAAAGGACTCGGCCTGCGAGAGATTGGATTTCGTGCGTGTCTCCGCGGGAAGTTCGATTTTGAGCCTGGAACCCTCGTGCAGCCTTGTCACTGGCGGCGTACTCTTCGGATTATCGTAAACGCTGCAGCGAGGCAGAGGACAATCCTTTCACCAGCAGGTACCGGTATGATTGTTGACGCACACGCGCATCCGTGGTGGTACGGGTACGACCCGGACAAACTCGTCGCGAACATGGATGAGCACGGGATCGATGTGGCCTGGTTGCTCACGTGGGAAGTCGCGGAAGGCATGTACGACCACAGTTACGACCGCACGTGGATGGCACCTTACATCGGGATGCCCATCGAAGCGGTCTGGGATACGGTAGAACGGTACCCGAAGCGGTTCGTCGCGGGGTACGCGCCGGATCCGAAATCGCCGATGGCGATCGAAAAGTTGAAAACTGCCGTGAAACACGGCGTACGGGTCTCCGGTGAGCACAAATTCCGCACGCTGTTCGACGACCCCGACTGCATACGGTTCTACCGCGTATGCGGCGAACTCGGTCTCCCGGTCACCCTCCACATTGACGTCCCCTGTCTGCCACCCGATGACCCCACGAAGCCTGTTCAGTGGTGGTATGCGGGGGACATTTCCAACCTTGAGCGGGCACTCAGGCAATGCCCCGACACTGTCTTCCTGGGCCATGCCCCGGGCTTCTGGCGAGAGGTGTCCGGCGATGCCGATTCGGACCCCAACGCATATCCGAAAGGCCCTGTCAAGCCGGGCGGCAGGTTGCGTCCCCTGTTCGACAAATACCCCAATCTGTACGCAGACCTTTCCGCAGGCAGCGCCCTCACGGCAATCAGCAGAGATCCCGAATGGGGGCGGCAGTTCCTTCTTGATTACCACACACGCCTTCTTTTTGCGCGGGACTACTTCGATAGCGCGCTCATGGATTTCCTGCGTTCGCTGAACCTGCCGGATGAGCCTTTCAACGCCATTTTGTCGGGGAACGCATTGAGGCTTGTCCCGCTGGCGGTGTAAGCCGCGGCGGAGCGTGTCCGCAGGCTATCGTCGCCAGCCCTTACTCGCGAGGATAGCCTGCTGAGGGAACACTTGCCGGAGGGAGCCGCGTATGGTGGAGGAACTCAGCGGAACGCTTACCCCTGAGATGGTTGATTCGAGACGTCCGATTTCGGTGCGCTCAGTCGTGGGTGGCACTGCTCTCATCGCGCTGCTTGCCTTTGTCACTCCATACTCTGAGTACCGCGTCCACTCCATGGAGTTCTTCCAGGGCCAGATCCCCGTCGGGGCGCTGGCCTCCCTCGTCGTGGTGTTGTTACCGATCAACTGGTTCCTCGGGAGATTGCGACCCGCGTGGCGGATATCGTTGCCGGAGTTGGTGTTCATGTTTATCATGGCGTTCGCAGGAATAATGGTCTATCACATCGGCATGATGGGGCTTTTCCTGAGTATGATATCGTCGCCGGATTACTTCGCCGCCCCTGAGAACCGCTACGCTGAGTTTATCCTGCCCTACCTCCCGCCGGCGGCGATCCCCAGCAACGCACACAACGAGATGGCCTATTTCTACACCGGGTTGCCTCCGGGGCAGAAGATACCCTGGAATGTGTGGCTGGTTCCGTTGTTCTGGTGGTGGTCGTTTTTCGCAGCGTTCCTGCTCGTCTGTTGCGCACTGACCGCGATCTTGAGGAAACAGTGGTTTGACCACGAGAAGGTGACCTTCCCCCACGCGGAAGTGACGCTTGCCCTCGTAAAAGGTTCGGGAGAAAAGGGCGGGTTACCGGAAATCATGCGCAGCCGGCTTTTCTGGTACGGCGCGCTCATCCCCTTTGCCTTTATCGTGTGGAATATCATCAGCTACTTCACTCCACTCTGGCCAAGAATCCGGTTTTCTCAAGTCGAAACAGGAATCGCGATTCAGTATTTCGACAGCTTCCACGTCAAGCCTGACTTTTTCACGATCGGTTTTGCGTATTTCGTAGACACCAACATTCTCTTCAGCCTCTGGTTTTTCCGATATCTCGTGATGGTGCAGGATGCCGCCTACCGGCGAGTCGGCGTAGTCGCGGCAACGCGGAATGACCCGTGGACGACCGCCAACGCGTTGATCGGCTGGGAGTGCTTCGGGGGCCTTGTCCTGTGGACGTTGTGGGGGCTGTGGATGGGGCGTCACCATTTTCGCGCGGTGTGGCAACGAGTATGGAATTCTGGCGCGGGCGCAGACGACTCAAATGAGCTGCTTTCATACCGGACGGCTGTCCTTTCACTGGTCGGCGGGTTGTTGTTCATGCTGGTGTGGTTGATGTACCTCGGGATGGCGTGGTACGTCGCCACGATATTCCTCGCAATCCTGATGGTGCTCATCATCGGTATCACCCGCGTGGTGGCCGAATCGGGGATGCCTATCGTGGGAGCTCCGATTACCGCCCAGGCCTTCACGATGCGCACGATCGGTGATGCCAATCTCTCTCCGCAGTCGTTTGTCGGTCTTTCCCTATCGCTGGCCGCGTTCCGCATGATCGAGGGGTATCCGATGCCCATGGTGATGCATTCCGCGCGGCTCGGCGACATCGTGCGTGGTCGGCGGCGCGCGCTCTTCGTCGCCATTTTTGCGGGCTCGATCATCGCAATGGTCCTCATGAGCACGACCACGATACGCCTCGCCTACGACGGAGGCGCGTTCAATTTCGGGGCACACCACGCGTTCCACCAGATGTGGGAGGCATACGATCACATGGTGGCACGCATCAAAGACCCGTGGCCGAGGGAACCTTCGCTTCTGCTCCACTTTGCGGGCGGAGCTTCCTTCGTCGCATCCCTCCTGTTCGCCCGCTACCGGTTCAACTGGTCCGGTTTGCATCCGGTGGGGTTTTTTACAGCAATGACGTTTTACCATTCCGTCACGACGCTCAGTTTCCTGATCACGTGGCTTATTAAGCTCATCATCAACAAGATTGGCGGGATGGCGCTGTACAATCGGTGGAAGCCCTTCTTCGTGGGATTGATCTGTGGCCAGGTGGCCGGTGCCGTTCTGTCGTTCGTGGTGGACGCGCTCTTCTTCATGGGCGAAGGTCACGACATCTACACGATGGCTGCATTTGGCGGCCAGGGCTGGTAAGGCGAACCAGTGCCGGGCGACGCAGGGGTGCGAATGAAGGTATCTGCCAACACCGCAAAACGGTTTGCCGATGAGCACTCGGGAATTGAATTCTTCCTCCTGACTCCGGACGCTGTGGAGAGCGCTCCGCTCAGTTACGACTGGCCCGCGTTTTCACCCGACAACGAATGGGTCATCATCCGGTGCCAGTTTCCCCGGGAATCAGGCAAGCCATCGGGGTTCTACCGGATCCGTACCGACGGAACGGAGATCGCCCATCTCTCCGAAGGAGGGATTCACCCGCGCCTGACTCCCGACGGTCGGACTCTTTTCGTTCTCCATCCGGACAGCCCGGTGCTCCACGCGATTGACCTTGCATCGGGGCGGGATGACGAGGTGTGCAGCCTCGAGAAGTTGCTCCCCGACGGCTGGGTATTCGTGCAGATGCGGCTGTCTCCCGCCTCAGGTCACCTGTTTGTGATGTTGCGACAGCCGGACATCACACCTCTGCGCGTTGACCTGAGAACGGGTGAAGCGGTCCGACTTGACGATTTCGACGGCATGGTCTGGGCGTGCGCCGCCGAGAAGCCGCGCGTGATCGCGGTACGACAGAGGCGCGCAGAGCGTGGGCGGCGGTACACCTACATGGATTACAGGAAACTGGAATTGGAACCGGGCGACCGTTCCCTCTGGTCGGTGGACGTGGACGGGGGGGATGAGGAACTCGTGTGCGTGGACTACTTCTCCCACGCGACTATTCATGGCCGCACCACGCAGGTACAGGGGTGCGGAAAGTGGGGTGACCGAAGCATCACGATCTGCGACGCAGGGAAAGAGCCGCGCAAGGTGTGTCAGGGACCCTATTTCTGGCATTCAGGCGCGTCATTCGACGCGCAGTGGATCGCAGCCGACACCAACTGGCCGAACTACGGAATCCAGCTTGTCCATGTTCCCACCGGCAACTTCGGATATCTTTGCGACAGCGGCTCGTCCCTCGCCGATGGCCTCAAACACCCTCATCCCGGTCTCAGCCAGGATGGGAGGTGGGCGACGTTCCGCTCAGATCGATCCGGCAGCACACAGGCGTACCTGGTGAGAATACCGGACGAGTTCCGCCAATCGGTCATCGCCGGGGAGACCGGCGACTACGCACCGGTGTGGATGCCGCAGCACGGCTGACGAGTTCCCGAAAGTACCTCGACGCCGGGAAGCGCGGGCCGTTTTCATTCTCCCGAAACGCAACCGTCACTCTGAACGACGCGAAGAATCTCCGAAGCGCGGACAAGGGAAGCGGCCCTCAGGCGCGGCTGTTCCGGTCTTCCGCCCACACGTGCACTTTTCCCAGACGGCGTTTCACCGCGCGTTTGAACGATGTGGCAGAATACCCGAAAATGACGAGGATGCCCTGCTGGTTTTTCGGTGGGATTCCATATTTCTCCGCCACTTTTTTGTAGTATTTCAGGATTGGCGCCACCGTACCGATCATGCAGCTTCCGAGCCCGAGGGATTCCGCCGCCAGCATGGCGTACGTTGCGGCAATGACAGGGTCTGCGGGGTCTGAGTACGGCGAGGTGTGGAAGTACATGGCGAGAGGCGCGTCGTACAGAAGCCAATCCTCACCTCGAGCGCGTTTTTCGGGAAGCGCGTGCGCAAGCGGCCGCAGGAAGGTGCGGAACATCTCGGCTGCCTCCTTCCCGATGAACCGACGCATGAGCGTGGTCATCAGCGGCGAAACGAACCATTGGGAGCGCCTGATCGCGTCCACAATGTCGCCTGCAAACTCCTGGACCCGCGGCCTTCCTCTGAGCACGAGAATCTCAACGTCCGATGGCGGCAGTCCCATCGGGGCAGTTGACACGGCGTCAACGATCTTCTGAATCACCTCCTCCCCCACTTCCGACGAACGAAATCTCCGAACGCTTCTCCGGGACAAGAGAAGAGCCAGCAGTGAATCGAAATCCGCGCGCATCTCCGGTGGCGGAAGTTCGCGCACGTCCGCCAGCGACGTATCCCGTCCGTGAACGGCAATCGCGTCGGTAGGACAGACGAGCATGCAATGGCTGCACCCGACGCACCCGAAAAGACGTGTGGTGTCGGCAATGACGGCCCCGTTCTCCATGCGGAGAACATCGGCAGAGCACACGCGGACACAGCACCCGCACGCATCACACAGGGCGCGATCAATCGTGACTGTTGCCGATCCTTCGGCCCTTCCCGTCTTCAATGCCATCTGGCACCTCGTGGTTCGAGTGGAGGTAACTACGCGAACGCGAACTTGCCCCACCAACCGAATATGGCGTGCTCCGGCGTCCGGCGGAGAGGTGCCCCGTCCGGCACTGCTTGGGAACTCATCTCCCCGTCTGGTACATTCCTTTTCGTAACCGATCCGACTCAAGGTCCGCCCACAGGAGCAGGAACCGATGTCCGAGCTTTACCAACGAATTGCCGCCGCGGTTGACGCAATCCCCCTGTTCGACACGCACGAGCATTTCTACGACGAAGCAACGCGATTGAATGTCAAAAAAGAAGTAGACCTTTTCTACTTCCTCCACTATGTGGAATGCGACATCAAATCTGCAGGCTCGCCGGACGAAGCGGGCGAATTCGCCGGAGGCACGCTATCTTCCGACGAGAAGCGCAGGCGGTTTTTGAAATACTGGCCATATGTGCAGGATACCGGGTACGGACGGGCATTCAGAATCATGGCGAACGACCTGTGGGATGTGCCTGAGATCAACGAAGGAACCTACGACCTGCTCGCGGACCGCGCAACCAACTTTGCAAGACCCGGTTTCTACAAAACCGTGCTCAGGGACCGTGCGAACGTTGCCCGCTCAATTCGCATTGTCTGGGCAGGGCAGAACACCCTTTGTGATCTGGATTCTCTCTTCCCCGCGCCAGTGTTCGACAATTTCGTCGGCCCGACCAGCCGCGCCGATATCCGCAAACTCGAAGCGCAGACCGACACGCGCATTCACTCGCTTGGCGATCTTGAGACTGCACTGGACGCAGCGTTTGACAGACGCCAGAACGAAGGGATGGTCGCTGTCAAGATCTTCCTTGCTTACCGCCGGAATCTTGATTTTGCTCACACGACCACTGCCGCGGCAGAAGCGGCTCTTCAACGGGTGCTCGTGGCCCTTCCGCCATCTCCACTCGGGGTGGACGAAACGAAGCCCCTGCAGGATTACATGGTGCACCAGATCGTCCAGCGCGCGGTCGAACGGAAGCTGCCCATCAAGATTCACACCGGGTATCAGAACAGCAACGACAATGTGTTCGCCAACGGGAAACCGGAACCGCTGATCAATCTGGTTATGTCCTATCCGACCGCCCGTTTCGTGTTTCTCCACTGCGGGTGGCCTTACACCGATCAGGTTCTTGCGTTCGCGAAGATGTTTCCCAACGTGTTCCCCGACATGGCGTGGGCGCACATTCTTGCCCCCGGCATGGCACAGCGGCTTTTGCACGACTTGCTGGATACCGTCCCTTCGAACAAAATCCTGGGGTTTGGGGGCGACTACAACTTCGCGGAAGGTGCGTATGCCCACGCGAAGCTGGCTCGAGCAGGTATTTCGAAAGTCCTTGCGAAACGCGTGGAAGAGGGAGTGTTCACCGAGGAGCAGGCACTCGTGATCGCGAAGCGCATCATGCATGACAATGCGGCGGCGCTGTACGGGTTCCCTTCTCTGGATGCCTGATGGTCAAAGGGATGTGTGGTACGCCCCGGGGGAGCTGAACGGCTCCCCTTTTTGGTGTAGATCAGGCGAAATCAGAAGGCCTGTGTGATGCCGAATTCGTAGGTCCAGTGAGTGGACGGCGTGATCTGCCGGACCAGATCGAGCCGGAACATGAGCCCCCAGTTCAGCCTTGGTCCGAATCCGGCGCTGAGCGCGAAACGTCCGGCTTCCATGGCGCTCCACCCCCGAAACGCACGTTCCTCGGCGGTAGGATTGCGCACCGCGCGGGGAATCCATACCCAGGCCTGTCCCGCATCTACAAACACGGCCGAACTAAGACGCTTCCAGAGCGCGACGCGCGCCTCGGTTTTGAGGAGCAGATACGCGACCGCGGGGCTGCCGACGGAATCGCCGCGGATGACCGTGATATCGTCGCGAACGAACCCTCGTACGGTGGGCATTTGCCTGCTCCGCCAGAACTGCTCGGCCTGGTTCAGGCTGTCGTCTTTTCCCACGTAGTAGAAGCCCCCGCCCAGAGACACCGCGCCGATTACGAACGGCGACACCGGGCGATAGTATACGGCCAGCGCCTCGGGACGCATACTCATTCGCGAAACGCGGTGGCTCGGGTTCACAACTCTCACCTGGGCGTTGAGCGCAAACCCGCGCGAAGGGTTGAGAAACTCGTCGCGTGTGTCGTAGAGGGCGTTTACACTCACCGCGCTTTGCAACGTGGCACCACTTCGGGGCCTGCTGAAAAGGAACCGGGAGGTAGTGTCGCTTCGCGAGAGGTCGAACGAAATCCCGATTCGCGCCATCCGCCCAAAGCGACGGCTGAGAGAGGTCTTCCACGCGAACGTCCGTGACGTGTCTCCCGCGGCAAGCACCTCCCAGCTTCCGGACAACGCCTGGTCGAGCCGCAACCGCATGCTCGTTTCGCCCACCAGCGGCACGAAGGAAGGCACCCCGATACGCGGCTGCCCGTACATGAAAGACAGCGCCTGAACGTCCCGCGACAGTTGCCCTTCCTGGCCGATCAGGCGCGCTTCTCCAAGGAAGTTGCTGTACGTTGCGGTCTCGCTGAACCGCCACTGCTGGATGTTCGAGTATCCCAGTTGCACCCGGACGTCTCCCGCGTCGCGTTCGGCGATGTCTACCATCGCGCGCCGCTGGAATGGTGATCCGCGGGCGAACGCGGTGTCGGGTGCAACGCGGGCGCGTCGGAACACGCCAAGGTCAAACAGGTTGCTTTCCGCGTCGAGCATCCGTTGCCGGCCGAAGACGGATCCGGGGACAAGCTTCGCGTCTTTGAGCGCCTGAACCACGACCGCGCTGTCTGTGATCAACGGGAGAGGAGCGTTCCCGTTGATGATTGCATAACCAGTTACGGTCGTCGGTGTGCGCTCCTCAACTTCGTACCGCTCGCGCACACTGCGCGCGAGCGTGTCCACAATCGGCAACTGGCGGATGGTGACTGCGTTCGAGTCCAGATACCCCGCATCCGCGTATGCGGTCCGGAGAGCGACGAAGTTTTCGGCAGCACCGGACGGGGAGAAGAATTTGCCGGCGTTGTGCCGTTTCCGGAACTCCTTTGCCAGCGCGGCGGTATCGAGACTGGTCACTCCTGAAAACTCAATGGAGTGGAGGGCGTAACGCTCCTCTGGAGTGATACCTCCTATCACGATGAGCAAATTGACGTACTGAAGTCCCTCCAGTCGCCCACCTACCGGTTCCTGCGCGGTTGTGGCGACGTACGCCCCCAGATACCCGAGATTGCGATAGTACGTGAGGACGCTCATCGTATCTGCCGCAAACAGTACGTCGTCGAATCGGACCGGCAGCCAGAGGTTCCGAAATGACGGAGTGGGGTGCTGCAGAATGCCGTTCAGCTTGCGCCGCTCAGGAACCTGTCGCCATTTCTCGTCGCCTACGGGAGCCGGGACGGTAGTGGAGGTGATGATGATCTCCTGCACGAAGGTGGACCGTGCGGCCCCAACCGCCTGGGACATCGAAAGAATTGCCAGCGCCATCAAAGCGGCAAACCGTGCTATCCGCTTCGTTTCCCGTTTCCGCACTTCGTTCCTTTCCCCGTGCGTTACGCAGCGTGCGTCACGCAGCCCGTTACCGGAAGCGTACGCGGAGCTGAAGACCGGAGGTGAGTTCGTTTTGCAGGTACAGGTCCGTGCTCGCCTGTGCCTGTTGCAGTCTGTTCTGGCCGACCGTGAGCGAAAGTGACTCAAGGTTGGGCCATCGAGGAGGACGCTCGAGTATGGTCCAACGCACTTCGGCGCGTTCAAGCCCGCTCACGCTGGATAACTGCCCTACCGGTGATACCGCCGAGAACGTGAGCTTCTGGCCCCACACGCGAACGTTCTGCCCGACTTCCACTTCGACATCGTTCATTCCGCCGGTACCCTGTTGCGTGCCATTGTCAGCAGATTCCCGCACGGTGACCTGATCTATCGGCAACACACTTCCCAGTGCGGAGGATAAGGTGGCGTACCCCCGCTCCTTTAGCATTGTGTTGAGTCGTCCCTGGGCATCGATTGCGAGGTAATCAGGGCTGCGCTGACCGTAAATGAGAATCTGCATGATCTCGAGCTGGTTTACGATTACTTCGCCGCTCGGGAGCTCTTCCGCCGTCATTTCCGTTTTCACGAGATTCGGCACGACACCTGAGGCGTGAAGCGTTACGTCATACGACGGCGCATTGTTGTCCTTGGTGTTCACCACCTTCGCGCGTGCGGTCACCTCGATTTCAGGCGCAAAACGCGTTGGATCCGGGAAATTGACGGTTGCCTCCTGAATGACGAAGTCGCGGCCGAGATAGCGGAACACCGACCCGGGGGAAATCTGTACGTTGCCCTGAAGGTTCGGGCTGTAATGCCTGCCCGTAAGGTTCATTTGTGCCCATAGAGTCGCGTGTTTGCTCAGATTGTTGTTGATGACAAGCGAATCCTCCATGGAGAGCGAGATGTTGAGTTCCGTGTTGTCCAGCAACGGCCCAAGGCTTGTGGGCGCTCGCGGCTTGAAGATCGCCTGAGGATCCGCGATCGGGTACTGGAGCGTTGAGCTGTACAGCACCACATCGGCGTTCAGATTGGAGTGTTCCATTGTGCCCCGCCAGCTTCCAGTCGCGCTGGCGGTGAATACGCCTATGGGTTCGGTGTAATACGCGCGCAGAAGGGGCTCCAGTACCCCCTTGAAAAGGCGCCAGCGAGGAGGAAGAAAAACCGGTTCTGTACTTACCAGGCTGAATGTTGCCCTTTCAACTATCGCCTCGAGGATGAATTCGCCGCGGCTGAGCGAATACTCGGCCCGTTCCAGGGAAATGGCCGGAGGGGTTTGTGTCTCCCGCTGCTGTGCCCCGACAAACACCCGTACAGGCGGCACTACAGCCCGTTTTCCGGTGACGCGTATGCTCAACGTATCGGGCAGCCATATCGGTTCCTGGAGCGCCTCAATCTCCAGATACGCACCAAAAAGCTGCGCATTGCCAAACAGAAGGGGAAATTCCAGAGTCCCTCGAAGCTCGAACTCGGCAGCCATCGGCAACGTTGCCGCATACGGGTGCTTCATGGCTCCTCTCCGCGCCCGAACGAGCCGGTCAAACGTTGTCAGAGGAGCGTTCACCGTTGCTCCGCGCGCTTCCGCGGGCAATGCTCGAATCTGTTGAGGGAATCCGGGGAACGGGGCAGTTGTCGGAAGCGGCGGCGGCGGCTGGTACGTCCGCAGCGGTGGCAACAGGTCGGTAAGCACGGGAACCAGTTCGAGGTTGGCCGTGTACGCGTGGAAGAGGAGTGTGTCCGCCGAAAGGTCCACAAATCCGGTCACGTTGAGCGTGTCGCCGGCAGTGTAGAAATTTGCCGATTCGACCCACACTCCCGAATCCCTCACCGCGGCAACGCAATCGAGCGAATCACCTCTCAGGGAGTACGCCGTCGGTTCGCGTATCAAGAAACTCATGTCCACGCGAGGAGAACTCAGGTTCATGTCCCACCGGGCGTGCCCGGAGAACTCGCCGGAAAGGTCTTCCGGTACGGACGTCTGCGCATCGAGTGCATTGAGAAGGGGAAGGATTGTGTGGCGGAAATCCTCCAGCGATACCCGGTTGATACTGACGTCCAACGGGGGACGGGCCACCCCCGGTGGCTGGCTGATTGATATTTCGCCCGTCTCCGCCCCGCGGTAGGACATTGCCAGGTCCAGCGGCGATGCAAGGTACCGGCTCTCTCCGATTGCCACGGTGGCCGGCCGTTTGGTGCGCACCACACGGTTGAACGGCGCCACAGCGGCCAGGGAATCCAGCCGGAACGAACCGCGGTACGACGAGATATCGGCCAGATCCCGTCCTCGAAGAGCCAGTTCGCCCGAAATACTTACCGTTCCGCTCCGAAGTCCCTCCCAGTTTGGAACTACCGCGCCGGCATCTTTCATCACGAGACTGAGCGCAAAGTCCGGCGGGCCGGTGGCCGTGTCTGCCAGCCCGAGCGCACTCGCCGTCGCACGGAATGCCCCCCTGGCTTCGCCGAACGGGAAGCGGAATGAGAACTCCGGCACGCTCAACTGGTTAGAGCTGTAGGTGGCGAGCGCGCCCGCCGAGTCAATCTCCACGGTCTTCCACCTGATACCTCGGAAGGTGACTCTCCCGTTCGCAACAGGCTCCTCGAGAGTTCCGCCAAGATGCGCACGGAGCACCATTTTCCCGCTGATCGCCAGTTTCCCGTCGGTCAAAGTGCTGATCGCATTGCCGACATCGAAACTGTCGAGCGCGGCGCGGAAACTCATCTCACCGCTTCGCGAGATGCTCCCCTGTAAATGGAGCCGCTGGTCGTTGGAGCCTCGAAACAGAGTCGGTGTGAGGTCCAGAACGCCCTTTTCCATGGAGAACCGCGACGGGGGATCCGCAAGCTCGTACGTTGCCTGCCCCAGCCTGAGGCTGGCTCGATCCAGCCGTGCCTGAATGACTAGGCTGTTGACAACGAGCCGCGTCCACCGTGCCGAAATCGTACCGTCGGTCATGCCCGAGATTTTGCCTGCGGGCTGGTCGGTCAGCGCCGAAAGGATCCCTCCAAGATCGAAATTTTCCCATTGGACGTCTATCTGCGACGTAGCACCGGAGTCCGCCGCCACTCTCCCCTGTGCGGAAAACGTGTCGTTGCCGTTTCGCACGTCCAGAGTGAGCGAGTTGCCGAACCAGTTCAAATCCCCGCGTATCGTTCCGATCTGCTGGCCGTGCCATGCGACGGGAGTGGTGCGTATCGAGCCCCGGAGGTAAGGGTTCGTCAGCAGGCCGGCCCCGACGATATCCGCGCTCAGGGAGCCGGTGATGTCCTGTTCCTTCGCGAACCCGCCGGGCAATTGCTCGAAGGGAAGCGGACCAATGGATGCTTTCAGGGACGCGAAGCGCGTGAATTTGTTCACAATAACGGCATCCGCCCTGACGACGCTGTCTACGCTTGTCAATGTGGCCGAAATGGTATCCCCGCGCGCCATCCGCGCGTTCAGTTGGAGGTCGGGTAACCGCATCCAGGGGTTCACGGGGTTTCGCAGCGTGGCAACGATGCCGACGGTAGGTGCGCGGAGGGCACCCGTGATCGTTGTCTGGACGTCAAGATCACCGTCCAGACTGTCAACGCCGAAAACCTGAAGCAGGGAATCCAGGTGCGGTGTCCGCAGATTGGCGTTCAGTGCCACATTGTCGAGGTTTTTCGCGACGCCGGTCACGTGTACCGACGTACCTGCGCCGTGGAACACTCCTTCCACGTCGGGGCCGGTCTGGTTCCAGACGAGGGAGGTCGTACCTATCGGCATCGTCCCGTACTGGAAGCCCTTTGTGGATAGCTCTATGCGGCTTATCTGCTGGCTGAGCTTGAATCCTCCGGCGATCGAAGCGTGTGCGGAATACTGCCAGCGTACGCTGGCTTCTCCCCGAAGGTCAGTCCCGGCAAGAGCTTCCTTCACCGCAGGGATGCGGGCCACCGAATCGAGATCAACGTCAACCGCGGCAAAATCCACCGTGAGCGGTCCGCTGGCTGGCGGAACAACCATCGTCGCGGAAAGCCCGACGTTGCCCTCGGCGACGGAAGTTGCGCCTCTGAGCGAAAGCGTGCTGTCCGTCTCCGAGGTGTTGAGGAACAGCGTGGTGTTCGCCAGTGCTGCCCAGGGAGTCGAAATGGTCGCAGACTCGAGTTTCATATTGATGCGGGGGCGGCCATCCCACCCGATATCGCCTTCCGCGTTCACCGTGCCGGACATTTCCACGCCGGAGGCCTGACTCGGAAGCCGCGCAAGGTCGACAGCGAACGAACCGTGGGTCTGATAGGGGCCGTTCACAAGGTCGTCCAGATACCCGTGTCCCTTCGCGAGGAACCCGGGACCACTGACAACCAGATTGCCGATCCGGAGAGATGCCCCCCGGAAGAAGAGATTGGCTTTACCCGCAAAAGGCAGTGTCCCGAGAGGTTTGAGCGTGACTTCGCCATGAAGGTTGATGTCCGCGTAGAGCGAGGAATCCTGCTGGTCGGGAATCGAGCGTAGCTGGACCGCTTTCAGCGCGAAACTCATCGTATCGGTTGCGCTGAGAAGGCGAAGCCGAAACCCGCGGATATCCGCATCTTCGGGGACATACGGGAGGTAGGGGACGACGGACCAGACAAACTTCGCCGTGTCCGGCTTGAGTGGCACCGTCACCACAAGGCTGTCCGCCGCAATGCGCCGAATCCCGTTCACCCTGCCTGTCAACACGCGCCAGAGGGCCATGCGCAACTGGAGCCGCTCGAACTGGAGGGACGGTCCGGAATCCGGCAACGCGACATGAACACGCCGGAGATTGACGTAGGTGAAGATGTCGGTGTCCAGACCGCCGATGTCGGCCTCTACCCCGGCGAGTGAACGCGCCTGCGACTTGATCGTGTGTGCCGCCCAGCGGGTGCCAACAGGACTTGTCACAAAGAGGTACCCGAGCGTCGCCGCGATAACCAGCAGCGCTGCAAGGACGCCTACCCCGCGAAAAAGGGCGAACACGATTCTGCGGGCCGTCATTGGGTGGCTTCTTGCACCTCGTCCGCCAGCGGCAGCAAGGCCGGCGGAACGGTTATGAGTTTCTCATGCCGGATCGTGACCGTTCCGGGCGGTGAGCCCCGCGGCTTCGTGACATACTTTCCCAGCGTGTAGCTCACCCCCACTTTCGATGAGCCGCGGGCCTTGCTCCAATATGCGGCAACAGCCGCCGCCTCGGCAATAGCTTGTCGGCCCGGTTGTTCCTTGCGCCCTTCTTTTTTCAGTACCACGTGGGACCCGGGGCATCCCTGCGCGTGGAACCACAGGTCATCTGGCGCGGTGGCTTTCAGGGAGAGCGCATCGTTTTCGTCGTCATTTCTGCCGACCAGAACAAGCCACCCGCCGTCCTTCGTTCGGTACCGGCGCGGCCGAATCCCCTGAAAGGGCTGCTTTCTCCCTCCTCCGTCAGACACACCTTGCATCTGATATCTCCGCACACGCTGGTCATTCGAGCCGCGGGCCGCATCTTCGGCTTCCCGAATTTGTTGTTCCAGGCTGTTTATTGCGAGTTCGGTTTTTCTCAACCGAGCAGTAATAAGCAGAAGACCGTTCTGGAGCCGTTTCGCCCGGCGGTACAACTGCTCCGCCTGCGAGGCGGCATTGCGCGTCGGATCCAGCCTGACTTGAACCGTGGCGCCGGAATTCTGGAACCAATCCGTGAGCGTGACTACTTCGGTGCCTTCTGGAATATCACTCAGATTGGCCATGATCAGGTCAGCAAGTCTGCGCAACTCGCCTGCCTGTTCCGCGCGGACGACGTCTCCGCGGAGATTGTCCCTCTGGCGGAGCAGCTTTCTGAGTGCTCCACGCCAGGTGGCGAGCTGGTCGAGAATTGAGCCGCTGCCCGGTTGCGACTCCCGGCGTGCGCGCCATGTTCGTGTGGCCGCCTCGCAGAAAGAACCGGCGGGAGCAACCCGATCGGGTGCCACGTGCGTCGGGCGGTACCCGCAATAGCCCGCCGGTTCGCCACTCTCGTCAAGAAGAAGATGCGGCGACGGATCCGCAAGAAGGTTGCGGAACTCCGACTCGATGCGCACACGCGTTTCACGGCCGCATTGCGCCACCGGCAGGGCGCCATCAACGCCGCAACGCGCCAGAAGTTCGTCCGCGAGAAACCCGCTTGAAGCGAGGAACCCTCCGGCGAGGAATTCGCGCACCGTGCGCCGGTTGCCTCCTGTGTCCGCGCCATCTCCTGTATCCCACGTCCAGGGTTCATCCAGACGCTGTCGCACTCCGGTGGGCGGGGGCACATAGGGTCTTCCCGGCAACACCGTCCGGACTCGGTTTACCCGCTCGCTCACGGGACGCAGTACATCCAGTACCGTTCCGTCCAACGAAACGAGAATCGCGTTGGTTCGCAATCCGCCAAGTTCCCAGATCAGTTCGGTTCGTTCTTCATCTCCGATGCGGTTTCTCCACACGAGGTGAATTGAGATCACTCTGTCCCCGTCACGGACACGGACGTGTTCCACCTCAGCGCCGTCAGTTCTTCTGGCACCCCACTGCCGCCATTCTTCCCGCACAACCGGGTAATCACTTTGAATGTGGCTCGAACCGGGGGTGAGATCGGCAACGCATACTCTGGCGCCCCCTGCGTCAAGCAGGCACGCCGGCGCCGTACGGTGACGGTACAAAGTAACCTTGCGGCCGGCGAAGGCCGTTTCCAGCTCCCGGCTCATTCCGCAAAGCCACACCAGATCAGACCCGGCTTCAATCATGCGTACGTTGACGCTCACGTGTGCAGTCGGTACGTTTTGTACCACGTTGTAGCAGGTTCTCCGGGGCAGGGTGCAATTCCTGACCGGCGGTGAAAGCCCGCAAAGCTGTCGAGCAGTATTCGTGCTGACGGCAGTCCGAACCGGTTCGATTCCGGTGCCGACGGTGATAGTCCGGATGGGAGGGGAACACGGTTGTGGCGGTATTCGTGCTTCCGCCACCGGTACACCCCCCTGTGATGTCCTTCAGCGCCGTATTGCCCCCGAATCTGTGCGCAAAAGTGGTTTTCACGTCATTTGACCTGTAAAATATACGGTTGCTCGTTGAGCGAGTTTGCCGTACGGAATCCGCACTTATGATGAATTCGTCCCGGTCCACCAGACCAGCCGGCTCTTCCGGCGTGCGTCTGCGGGAGCGGCAGGAAGCCCGCTTCATGGACGAGGCCCTCGCGTTGGCCGCGAAGGGGAGAGGATACACGTCCCCGAATCCGATGGTCGGCGCGGTTGTGGTCAAGAACGGAACCGTCGTCGGCCGGGGGTATCATCGTCAGGCGGGTCTCGCACACGCGGAAGTCGTTGCCCTGGATGAGGCGGGTGAAGCCGCCCGAGGCGCAACGATGTATGTGAACCTCGAACCGTGCTCTCATCATGGCCGCACCCCACCCTGCACGGATCGGATTATCGCCTCGGGGATCGAACGCCTCGTCTGTTCTCACATTGACCCGGACGGGCGCGTGAACGGGCGTGGCATTGAGCTGTTGAGGAAGGCCGGTATCGACGTTCAGGTGGGCCTGCGCGAGCGTGAGGCTCGCAGACTGAACGAACACTTCCTGCACTGGAAAACAACCGGAACACCGTGGTTGACGCTCAAATGGGCGCAGAGCCTTGATGGACGCGTGGCGACGTCTACCGGCAATTCTCAGTGGATTACGGGTGAAGAAGCACGCACGCACGCTCACCGTTTGCGATCCTGGCATGATGCGGTGCTGATCGGCGTGGGAACCGCGCTGGCCGACGATCCCCGGCTCACGGTGCGGATGGTGGAAGGCCATCAGCCCTACCACGTGGTTCTGGACCCGGGTCTGCGTCTTTCGCCGAATGCCCGGCTTGTGGAGCCCGGAAACACCGTGATCCTGTGTGCAGAGTCGGCCGATCCGCAACGCATCGCGGCATGGGAAAGAAACGATGTTCAGGCGGTGCCGGTCAGGTCACATGGCGACGTGCTCGAGATTGAAGCTGTTCTTGAAGCTCTGACGGCATTGCGGTTCCAGAGCGTATTCGTGGAAGGGGGCTCGCGCACGCTGACGAGCTTCCTGAAAGCCGGCGCGGCGAACCGCCTGACGGTGTTCATCGCCCCGATCATCCTTGGCGAGGGCATACCGGCGGTCGGTGACCTGGGAATCGAAACGCTCGATCAGGCCATACGCCTGCGTGAAGTCGAGGTCGAGCGGTTCGGGAATGATCTCTGCATAACCGGCCTTTGCGGAGCGGGACCCTGATGTTCACCGGAATCGTCGAAGCAGTCGGAACCGTCACGCGCGTCGTCCGTTCCGGCGGCGTTCAGCACACGGAGGTCGCCTGCCCGGAAGTGATGGACGACGTCGCCCTCGGTGACAGCATCGCGGTGGAAGGTGTATGCCAGACTGTCACGGGTCGGACGGCGGATACGTTCACGTTCGATTCCGTTGCGGAAACGCTTCGTCTCACCACCATCGGTTCATGGCGAACTGGAAGGCGGGTGAACATCGAACGGTCGCTCAAAGTCGGTGCTCGGTTGGGCGGGCATTGGGTTCTTGGGCACGTGGACGGAGTAGTCCGACTCCTTGAGCGGAAGAACCTCGGGGATACCATCGAAATCCGGTGCTCGTTGCCATCCCAGCTTCTCCCTCAGGTCGCACTGAAAGGATCCGTGGCGCTCGACGGGGTGAGCCTGACGGTCACGTCGGTGAACAATTCGTCTTTCGGAGTCGCCGTAATCCCGTTCACTCTTGAACACACGACACTGGGCGGCAGGAAGACAGGCGACGAAATGCACCTCGAAACTGATGTTCTTGCGAAATACGTCTCCCGCCTGCTTGAAAGCGCGACTCCGGGAGGCAAAGCCAGCGACAGGAACATCGGAGCGCTTCTTCGGGAAGCGGGGTTTATAGACACATGATAGCAGTGGATGAAGCGGGCGCTTTTGCCACGATCAGCGAAGCGCTGGACGAATTGCGCGCCGGCCGCATGGTCATTGTGGTGGACGACGAGGGCCGCGAGAACGAAGGCGACCTCGTAATGTCAGCGCAGATGGCAACACCGGATGCCATCAATTTCATGGTTACCCACGCCCGGGGGCTGGTGTGCCTCGCCGCGGAGCAATCCCGTCTGCAACAGCTCGGTCTCGAACTCATGGTCCCGTCTCCCAACAACACCGCGGCGCACGGGACTGCATTCACCGTCAGCATTGATGCGGTCCACGGCACAACAACCGGAATATCGGCGGGTGACCGCGCGACAACGATTCGCAAGTTCGTGGATCCCGCCGCCAAACCACAGGATTTCGCCAAGCCGGGGCATGTGTTCCCCCTTGCGGCGGCAAAAGGGGGTGTTTTGCGCCGCGCGGGGCATACCGAGGCCGCCGTTGATCTCGCGCGCCTCGCCGGGCACACGCCGGCCGGGGTGATCTGTGAAATCCTGAATGAAGACGGTACAATGGCGCGCGTTCCAGAACTTGTCCTGATGGCAAAACGCATGGGCCTGAAAATCGTTACGATCAAAGACCTGATCGAACACCGGCGCCGAAGCGAATGCCTCATCCGCCGCGTTGAAGAAGTGCAGATGCCAACGGAGTACGGCGACTTTTTGCTTATCCTTTACGAAAGCCTGCTCGACCAGGAATTCCATATCGCTCTTGTGAAAGGTGATGTTCGTACGGAGGACCCGGTCCTCGTGCGAGTACATTCTCAATGTCTCACGGGGGACGTATTCGGCAGCGCCCGATGCGATTGCGGAGCCCAGCTTGCGTGGGCGCTTCGCAAAATTGAAGCCGAAGGCAGAGGCGCGGTCGTCTACATGCGACAGGAGGGACGCGGTATCGGTCTGGAAAACAAGCTCCATGCGTACAGCCTGCAGGAAATCGGTCTCGACACCGTGCAGGCGAACCAGTTTCTCGGGTTTCCGCCGGATATCAGGGATTATGGCATCGGTGCGCAGATTCTGCGGGATCTGGACATTCAGCGCGTGCGCCTGATGACCAACAATCCGGCAAAAAGGGCGGGTATTGAAGGATACGGGCTTGATGTGGTTGAGATGATACCGATACTGATCCCGCCGAATCCTCATAATGAGCGGTATCTCCACACCAAGCGCACCAAATTAGGACACCTGCTGGAATATGAGTGACGACAACCCATCCAACGAGGAAATGCCTCCCATATCACTGGGATCTTCTGATGAATCAACGGAGAGTTGTTCCCCTTCTGAGAAGGACGGAACCATGACATACGAAGGCCAACTGAGCGCCGAAGGGCATCGCTTCGGGATTGTCGTAAGCCGCTTTAACGCGTTCATCAGCGAACACCTGCTCACGGGATGCCTGGACGCGATAAAGCGGCATGGCGGAGACCTCGACAAGGTGGACGTCGTCTGGGTCCCCGGTTCGTTTGAAATCGGTGTCACGGCGCGGCGTTTGGCGAAAACGAACGCGTACAACGCCATAATCTGTCTCGGAGCCGTCATCCGGGGCTCCACGCCGCATTTCGACTACGTTGCCAACGAGGCGGCAAAAGCGATCGCGCAGGTGGGTCTGGAAACCGGCGTTCCGACGATCTTTGGCGTTCTCACTACCGACTCGGTCGAGCAGGCGATTGAGCGCGCAGGCACGAAAATGGGGAATAAGGGTGCCGATGCGGCCCTCGCAGCAATCGAAATGGCAAGCCTGTTCGCATGTCTACCGACCTCGGAGTAAAGCGGGAAAGCCGCCACGCGGCACGAAAGATCGCGGTGCAAACCCTGTACTGGCTTCAGAGCCAGCCGTGGGACAACGTCAGCGACATCGTCCAGAACCTGGGTGACGAGGAACACGTTGCGGAGCAATCACGCGAACGGGCGCTCCTGCTGTGCCGTCACGCGGAGGAGAAGCGCCCCGAATTTGAACGCCTCGCGGCTTCCGCCTGCGAAAACTGGGAAATAGAACGCGTCGGACGGGTGGAACAGGTAATCATCCGACTCGCGCTGGCGGAATGGGATCTGAAGGACGTTCCCCCCAGAGCCGTCCTGAGCGAGGCCGTCAATCTGGCACGGGAATTCTGCGGAGACAGGGCCGCAGGATTTGTGAACGGTGTGCTCGATCGCATCGCCCGGGAGACAGGCGTGCTCGCGCGGCCCGACAAATGACCCATTACCGGACGCGATGATCGGTACACGGCGTGGAACAAAGACGTGCAACCTGCGTATGCAGATTGCACGTTCTTGTTGTCGGGCCGTCCCGGCCGTTCGGGATGGAAGCCGCATGCGCGCAATTTCCCCGGTGGAGTTTCGACGCGAGCTCTGTTTGGATTCGCCACGGAGACGTTGCACTCAATTGCCCTAAGTTGGCTCAAAGTTTGCACCTGACGTATCATTGTTGAATACAGCAGTCCTTATCCGCGATCAGGACACGGAGCGAACCGACCGCAAATGCCTCGCCTTCCTGCCTCGATTTCCCGTCTGGTGTTCGTCATCATCGCTCTGTCGCTTTCCGGGCCTGCGTTGTTTGCGCAGACACCGGTCAGCAGGAGAGAAGCCGACGATTACACCTTCGCGCGCCGCCTGTATGACCAGGGCGATTACGACCTCGCTGAACGGCAGTTGCGCGACTTTCTGACGCGATACCCCGCCAGTCCGCGCCGGGCAGATGTCCGGTTCATGCTCGCGGATTGCGACTTCAATCGCGGACGATATGCCACTGCGTTGGAGCAGTTTGAACGCTTCCGCATCGAGTTCGGCGCATCTCCCCACGACGACGATGCGCTGTTCAGGATTGGCCAGTGTCTTTTCCGTCTCGCGCGGTACCAGCAGGCTGCCGACGCCTTCAGCCGGTTGTTGCTGGCATACCCGTCATCCAATCTCCGCTACGAAGCAGAGATGTTCCTGGGCGAAGCGCGCTTTGAACTCGGGCAGCTTGAGGCGGCGGCGCGGAGTTACGAACAAGCGGCGCAAGGCACCGGGAAAGTGGTTGCTCACGCGCTGTACAGCCTCGGGTGGGTGCGCCAGAAACAGGGAAACTACGAAGAAGCGATTTCCGCATACCAGCGAATGCTTCAAAACGATCCCTCAAGCGCGCTGGCCTCGCAGGCCAGGTTCAAACTCGGTGAATGTCTGTACCAACAGAAACGGTATCAAGAGGCAGTCAGCGCCCTCTCGCAGGCGCTTCCAAGGCTCTCAGATCCCCAGCTTCGCGCCAACGCCAACTACCTCCTCGGCGAAAGCTACCGTGCGCTGGGCCAGTATGCCCGTGCGAGAACCTATTACCAGACCATTACGTCAGAATACCGCACCACCTCCCTCGCGCCGCACTCCCAGTACGCCATCGGCCTCACGTACGTCGAGGAACGAAACCTTCAGGAGGCGCAGCGAGCGTTCGCGGAAGTCACTGCAAAGTTCCCCGAATCGGCGATCGTTCCCAATGCGGAGTTTCGCAGGGCGATCGTGTTGAAGGACCTGGGCAACCGCTCCGAGGCAGAACGGATCTTCTCCCTCGTGGCGACGCGTTATCCGTCTTCTGACGTCGCGGGCGACGCTCTCTACGAACTCGGTGTGCTTGCGTACAACCGAATGGCATACGAGGAAGCCGAACGGTCGTTCCGCAGGATCACGTACGACTACCCCGGTAGCGACCTTCGTCCGCAGGCGACGTACATGATGGGAGAAATAGCGCTGGCTCGAGGCACCTCCGACAGCGCGGAAGTGTATTACTCCCGGTTCATCGGGTCGTACCCGACCCATTCCCTGCTCCCGAACGCCTTTTTCCAGCGCGGCTCGACCCGCTTCAAACAGGGCCGGTACCAGCTTGCCATTGATGACCTCACTCAGGTGGTGCGCCGGTGGACCTCCCATGCGCTGGTTCCCGATGCGTATTTCCTTGTCGCCGAATCCCGGTACGCGCTCGGGGATTACGCCGGCGCCGCGGCAAATTACCAGCTCGTGATCGACCGCTTTGCCCAGAGCCCCCTTGTCGCGCAGGCATACTACGGTCTTGGCTGGTGCGCGTTCAAAACCCGCGACTGGGCGAAAGCTGCGCGCGCGTTCGAGAGGGCGAAAACACTGGCCACAGACCCTCGAATCAAATCCGACGCCGCGGTGCGGATCGGCGACTCCTACTACAATCAGGCGAACTTCACCCGCGCTCTTGCAGCCTATCGTGAGGCGAGCGAAATCAATAATTCGGACCCCAGAGCCGTCTATTACGCCGCTCAGAGCCTTTTCCAGACCGGACGTCTCCGCGAGGCCATTTCTCTGTACGAGCAGGTGACCCGGAGATTCCCGGAATCCGATCTTGCCGACGATGCCTGGTACATGATCGGATGGTCACGGCTGCGCATGGATGACTATGAGGGTGCCATCAGCGCCTATCGCCACCTCGTGCTGCACTACCCGTCGAGCGAGAAGGCGCCGGAGGCGCAACTGGGCCTCGGCGACGCCTACTACAACAGCGGGCGATTCAGCGACGCGATCGCCGCTTACGACGATGTGTTGCGGCGGTGGCCGAACTCTGAACAGGTGCAGGGCGCCGTCACGGGGCTGTGGGATTCCTACCTGCGCCAGGGGAAGATCGACGAGGCAATCGAGCGCACGGAGCGGTTCATCCAGGCCAATCCCCGGAAACCCGCGTCTGCCAGCCTTCTCATGAAGCGCGCCGACTGGTTCTACTCCGCGGGCAGGTATGAAGACGCGGTACAGGCCTATCGTAGAATCGCCGATGAGTTCGAAGGCGTGTCATTGCCAACCTCGCCGGTCTTCTGGGAAGCCAGTGCGCTGGCCCAGTTGGGAAGACGTGATCAGGCGATCGCTCGCTTCCGTGTCGTCTCGCTGGAGTCTGACAACCCCCTCGCTCCGGACGCTCTGGAACGGATCGGCGACCTGCAGCGCGAGGCTGGTGCGCTACAGGCGGCAGTGTCGAGCTATCAGGAGTACGAGCGCCGCTTCCCCAACAGCTCTAAGCGGCTGGCCGTGCTGGCCAAACTCGGCGATGCCCAGAGAGATCTCGGCAATGAGGCGGCCGCGGAGCAGGCATACCGCACTGCAGCGCAGGCCGGACCTGCCTCCGCCGCTGGGGCGCAGGCTTCCCTCTCGCTGGCAGAGCTGTTGCTGAAGCGCGGAGGGTACGATCAGGCACGCCGACTCGCCGACTCCGTGCTCGTGTCCCGCTCAGACGAGAGTGCCGCACGGGCGCAGTTCATTCTCGGTGAGATCGCGTTTGCCCAGCGCAAATTTGAGGACGCGCGCCTCGCGTACATGCGCGTCAAACTCATTTACTCCAGCTTTCCCGACTGGGTGGCCCGGGCACAAATACGGATCGCCGACTGCTACCGCGAGATGGGGAACCGGGCGGCGGCACGCGATTCGTACCGCGAGGTGCTGAACACTCATCCTTCGGATAGTCTCGGCATCCGCGCACGGCGCCAGCTCGATCTGCTCGGAGGACGCTGAACATGGCGCGGGGGTATGCGCGGAGTGCGGGAGCGTTCGCGTCAATTCTGGTTGTCCTCGCGGGCCTGCCGAATCTGGCAACCGGACAGGCGCCGGAGACGCCCGTGCTGGATATCCCTGATTCCCTGGTTATTCAGGGACGTGTCCAGCACGAGCTCCTCCTCGCGGGAACGAAAAGCAACACGCTGTATGACCGCGCTTTCCCGGTGGAACGGGAGGATGTTCCGGAACAACTCGCGTCGGTAAACACGCTGCCCGCGATTTCATCCAAGGAGACCTTCCCTCTTTTCATACGCCACGGCTCCGTGCACGCGACGGCGCTCAGAGCAGCGGCACAGCATTTCGGGAACGGTTCCCTGTGGGTGGGCCGCTGGCAGGATTGGAAAGGTGTCCTTCTTTCCAGTGATCTGGAACTTGGCGGTGGACGCGGCCACACCGACAACGCCTCCTGGTGGCGCACCGCATTAGGCACGAACGCCCGCTATATGCCCTCCTGGCGCACCGCCTGCGATGGCTCCCTCGACATTGAATCCGGCCGAACCGCAATCTGGGACGGCGTGTTGTCCTCTCACCGGAATTACTCTCGGGGCGGGCTGGGGCTCGCACTCAGCCGCGGCCTCTCCCCCGATCAGGAGGTAAGCCTCTTTGTAGAGGGCGATGCGCGCCGCGTCAGCGGTCCTGAAGCGACAGCGAATGAAAAAACGTTGGCCTCCGTGATTTCGTGGCAGAACACCACCGGCCGCTTCTGGATAAAAGGAAACGTTCAGGCGGACTTCACAAGCACCGCGCGCCCTGCAGGCACGGACGGCACCGGTTCATTTTACGCGGTAAGTGCGGAGGCGTGGACTCGCCCCGAAGAGAACTTCGGCGGTGCGGTCGGCGTCACCATCTACACCGTCAACTACCTGTCCGGCGATTCCCTGCGGACGATCCGCCCGTCGATTGCCGCGTGGGGCCGGGTACGAAATCTCGTAAAATTCACCGGGCGTCTTTCTTCCGGTGTGCAACGGTTTGGAATCTGGGAAGCCTATCAGGCCAATCAGATGCTGAACCTTGCCACGCCCCTGCGGTCGCCCTTCACAAGCGTGGATATCGATCTCAATGTAGAAACATCCGTCCACCGGGATAACGTTCTTACGTTCGGGTTCAGGCAGTTGATTGTCGACGATTACGCGGTCTGGGTCCGGAAGGACAGTACCGTCACGTGGCGGCGGCGGTTCCCTACGGAACCCCACACCGTGAACCAGTTCGGTGTGGACTACGGCTACGCAGGCACCGATCAGGCGTCGCTCACGTCGTTCTATGCGCGGTATCAGTACGCCTGGCGCGAAGGATCCGTGGATGCGCTCGGACTGATTCGGGCGCACTCTCTCGTGCAGCAGCCTGTTCCGTATGTTCCGGACTGGGAGTTTCACCTCGGGGCGCGTTTCCCGTTCCGACGTTTCACCGTCGCGCCCTCGCTGCACACCATTGGAACCCGACATTACATTGAACCGAAAACGTTGGACCAGATTGCGGAAATGGACCCCTACGTCCTTGTTGATCTCGAAGTATCTACTGCGCTGAACCGCCACTGGCAGCTGGCCCTGCTCGGATCGAACCTTCTCAACAGCAGATACCAGCGCTGGAATGGGTTCAATGAACCGGGTATTTACGGCCAGATTGGCATTCGACGTACATGGTAGAATGTGCGGAGTGGATTTTGTAACGAGTTCCTTAACGGAGCCGGTTTGTAACCAAGGAGTACGGAGATGACGTTGTTGTCGCTGGCGATTCAGGGCGGATGGTTGATGATCCCGATTGCGCTTTGTTCAGTTATCGGTGTCTGGGTGTACGTGGAACGCTACCTGACGTACCGGCGGGTTCGACTGGACGGCATCTCGCTTCTGGAGCAAATTCGACCCGCGGTCACTTCGCGGCAGACCGCGGAGGTGGAACGCCGGCTCGCGATGAATCCCGCGCCTGTCGGTCAGGTGATTGCGGCCGGACTGCGGAGCCTGGCAGGTGGGCGCGACGCCGTCCGGGAGGCGATGGAGAACGCCGGCAACAGGCAGATCCACCTTTTGGAGAAACGCCTTTCCATACTTGCCACGGTCGCCGGAGTTGCACCCATGCTGGGCTTTCTCGGCACGGTAACCGGTATGATAATCGCGTTTCAACAGATTGAAAATCTCGGGGGAAACGTGAACGCGACGGTTCTGGCGGGAGGTATCTGGCAGGCAATGATTACCACCGCATTCGGCCTTATCGTCGGCATTCCCGCGCTTATCGGATACAACCACCTGAGTGGAATCGTACAGGAGTTTGCCGCTGACATCGAGCATGCCGGTGCCGAGTTTCTTACCCTGGTGAACTGACGGGAGCGCTGCGATTATGAAACTTCGCAAACCACAGGGTGCGATCACCACGTTCGCCGCGCAGTCTCTCACGGATATCGTGTTTCTCCTGCTCATTTTCTTCCTGCTTACCTCCACGTTCGTTCTCCAGACCGGCGTGAAGGTGCAATTGCCTCAGACGACCGCGGACGAACCCGTGTCGGAGAAGATGGTCGTGATTTCTCTCACGAAGGACGGCTCCGTGTACCTGAACGAGAACCTCGTCAGCCGCCCGGAATTGGTGGGAAGACTTCGGCAGTTGCTGGTGAGCAAAGAACAAATCGTGATCCTTCGTGCGGACAAAAGCCTCTCACTGGATCTTGTGGTGGGAGTCATGGATATCGCGAAATCGTCGGGAGCGTCGCGCTTCCTGATCGCAACGCAGACCGAGGAGTAGGTCGGATGCGCGCATCGTGGACAGAAACGCCGCAGGCGAGAAACCGTACCGCGGCGATAGTGTCCTTCGGCTTGCACGGGTTGTTGGCTGCTGCGGCCGCATTTTTCGCGATTACCGCGGCAACTCCGCCGCCCGAGTTCGTCGAGTTGAACGTGGGGCGGTTGTCTCAGGCGGAGCTCAACAGACTGATTCAGGAGGGCGAGCGCGCGTCCGCTGCTGCCTCGCCGGAGGAACGGGCACAGACGCCGCAGCAACGTCTCCCTGATATCGAAATGCCCACGATCAGCCCGACGGAGGCGGAGCGCCGCCTTATGCCGACGCAAGTCGCGCTGAAAGAGAACAAGGTGTTCGTGGCGCCGCCGCGCCCGACTGCGATCGCCGCCCCTCCAATCCCGGTGCAGAGCATCGATCGGAAAGTTCGCTACGAGGGCGGACAGATCAGTCTGGGGCCCAGGCCGGGTGAGGGAATTGTGTCCGAACACGTGGGAAGCGACATTCACCCTGTGTTCCAGATTGAGGGAGACCTGATAGGCAGGCGGTTCTACGAGGCCGCGATCACGGAAACCCCCAATGTACCGGCGCAGACCCGTATCCAGTTCGACCTGGTCGTTTCGCCGTCCGGGGCAGTAATCAGCGCGCTCGTCGTTCGACGCGAAAACTCCGATCTGGAAGCATTCGCTGCCAATTACCTGCGCCGCTGCCGGTTCGATCCGTTGCCCGCGGGGATGCCGCAGGAAAACCAGACCGGCCGAATCACCATCACGTTCTCTGCAGGTTGAATCTGCCTGCAGGAGGAATACATGGCGCATGCCGTGTGGGCAAATCCAAAATCGCTCTTCCGACCGCGCACGCCGCTCGCGAAGGCCCTGGGTGACCTTCCCCTGTTCTCCCGCCTTTCCCGCGCGGAAATCGAAAAGGTGGAGGCCATCGCACACATCCGTACCTACAGCGCGGGCGAGTGCATTTTCGAACAGGGCGACCCGAGCGTGGCGATGTTCGTCATAATGGCGGGTGAGGTGCGTATCGTCATCCGGACCGAGGAAGCCGAGGAAGACCGGGAGGTTGCGCGGCTCGGCACGGGAGAAATGTTCGGGGAAACCGCGCTGCTCGACGGTGCGCCGCGGACTGCGGCCGCCATCGCGGCCACACCGGCGGAAATTGCTGCAATTGCACGGCCGGACTGGATCGACCTCGTCGAACGGCAGCCGGCTCTTGGTGTTCGCATGTTGCTTCCGCTTGCGCGGGTTATGGCGGCAAGGGTTCGCGCGCTGAACCTGCAGGTGCCGACCTCGCAACAACAGAACTGGGAGCAGTACGTATGAACACCGGCAGCTCAGCGGCGAAATTCGGGTGGGTCCGGCTGACGGCTCTCGGTGTGGGGTGCGCGATCGGGTTGTACGTGATCCGCGATGTGTTGCCGCCGATCGTTCTGGCAGCCATCATGGCGTACATCCTCAACCCGATCGTGGATATGGGCGAGCGCAGGTCTGTGCCCCGGTGGGTCACAATCATCCTGATCTATCTCCTGATCACCGCTGCGGCAGTGGTTGGCGTCCTGTTCCTGTTGCCGTTGCTTGGCCAGCAGTTTGAGGAGATTCGCTCTCAGATCGGTCCTTTCTGGTCGCAAATGCAGGTATATGGCTACCGTTTCCTCGACCGGATCGAGAGGTGGTGGCCCCCGCTGGCGCGCGTGATTCTGGCCGAAGTCACCAGCGATGCACTGACGACGATGCCACACCAGTGGCTGGCAAGCGCACTGGAAAACGCCCCCGCGTTCATTTCCGGAGCATTCTCAAACGTTGTCGGCATTATCACTTATTTCATTACGGTGCCTTTCATTGCCTTTTTTCTTGTGCGGGATGGCCGCGCATTCAAACGGGCGTTCATCGAGCTCGTTCCCAACCGGTACTTCGAAACCGTCGTCAGCGTGCTTGACAGAATTGACCACTCAGTCGGGCTTTACATCCGTGGGATTCTTCTCGAGGCACTTCTCCTCGGTACACTGGCGACCATCGGATTGCTCGTCATAGGCCTCAAGGGAGCGATTCTGATCGGCATGCTGACGGGGTTCCTTAACCTCATTCCCTACGTGGGCGCGATCGTGGGTTTTGTCACGGGGGTATTTGTCGCGCTTGCAACTGGTGGGAACGTTCCGGGCGTGGTGATTGTGTTCGCGTTCAGCCAGTTCGTGGATAACTGGTTCATTCAGCCTTTTGTGTTGTCACGGTCGGTAAACCTGCACCCTCTCCTCATCTTTCTCGCGGTCGTGTTTGGTGGCGTGTACGGCGGCCTCCTCGGGATGTTTCTCGCCGTCCCCCTGACCGGTGCGTTCGTGGTTACTGCTCGCACGATCCGGGAAGGCCTTCGTCCTCCGGTCTACCCGTACGATGTGATCGCTGAGCTGTAGCCGCCGCTTCGCGCTTCTCACCACTTCACCACTTTCCTCAACAGCTTCGCCTGCGCTCTGCTGAGAGGAACAGTGGTTTTTTTCTCGTCGTCGAGGCGGAGGCGGTAGGATCCCGTCGGAAGCGGGAGTATCTCCGCGACATGATTGATGTTGACGATGTAACTCCGGTGGACGCGCCAGAAGATTCTCCCGTCAAGGTCCTTTTCCAGCTCTTCGAGCGTTTTGTGCGTAGTCATCCCGTTCAACTTCGATGTGCACAGACATACAACACCGTCCACGACATATGCGTGCGTCACGTCGTTCGGGTCCACCAGTACGTACCGGTCGCCTTTTCGTACGGAGATCCGGTGCGGGAGTGTGGCGGTTCGTTCACCCTCTTCCATCTGCCGGACCAGCCGGGAGATTTCCCCCCGTGAGAGCGCAGTCGCCGCGGCCTGCCTGCGCACTTTTTCCAGCGCCTGCGCGAGCCGCTCCTCTTCCACCGGCTTCAGGAGGTAATCCACTGCTGAAACTTCAAACGCGCGCACCGCGTACTCGTCGTATGCGGTTACAAACACGATTGCCGGGAGTTCTTCTTCCCGGTCCATCAGTTCCTGCACCACCTGAAATCCTGTCATTCCCGGCATCTGTATGTCCAGAAAGACAAGATCGGGCGCTCGCTCGCCGATCAATTCCACCGCCGCCGTTCCGCTGGCGGTCTCCCCGATCACTTCGATATCGGCGTGCTTCCTCAGGAGATAGCGGAGTTCATCACGTGCGGGCTGTTCGTCATCTATGATCACTGCAGTTATCATTGTCCAACCCTTTCCCTCTTCGCTGCCGGAGCGTTGTTCAGAGTCCGGTCTGACACGTTGTTCCGTGCGTCTAAAATATCGCGCGCAACCGGCGGCGCTGTGAAATCCATCCTGATGGCGCCCGCATCACGCGGCGAGTATCTTTACAGGAGGACATCGTCTGGCAGGATGCACGCACGGGGGTTGCATGAGGGCTGTGGTTCTGAACGGTCTGCGCGAAGGGGACGTCGGGCAGGCGATCTCAGATGAGGTACGTTTCCGCCTCGAGCACGCGGGGTGGACAACGGAGGAGTTCGTCCTTCGCGACCGGAAGGTTGCCCCCTGCGTCGAGGACTTCGGTTGCTGGATTCGGAAACCCGGCCGGTGCCTCATCAAAGATGACGCTCAGGAGATAACCCGCGCGTTCCTGACCTGTGATCTGGTGGTCTTCCTTACTCCCGTCACGTTCGGGGGCTACTCGTCCGAACTCAAGAAAGTGCTTGACCGGAGCATCTGTTTCGCGCTCCCGTATTTCGAGGGAGTAGGCGGCGAAACGCACCATCCGACACGGTACGACCGGATTCCGGCCATGTTTTACGTCGGAACGGAGACCACCCCGGACGAACAGGCGGAGAGTGTTTTCCGGGAACTGGTCCGGCGCAACGCGCTCAACATGCGTCCGCGGGCGTACCGGGTCTCTTTCGTGAGAGCCGAGAAAGATGCCGTCCGCGTGGTGGAAGACGTGCTGGCTCTCGCGAACGAGGAGTATGGATCGTGACGGGGAAGCCGAGGATTCTCTTTGCGGTGGGGAGCCAGAAGCCCGCGGAAAGCAACTCACGGTCTCTGGCTGATTACCTTGCGGAGCAGCTCCGCAAGCGCGGCGTACCCTCGAAGCAGATACACATATTGCCCCTCGTACGCGGCGAAAAGAGGTGGAATGAGCTGTTTGCAGCCGTGGACGAGGCTGATTTCCTGTTCCTTGTGTTTCCGCTGTTCGTGGATAGCCAGCCGTGGTCGGTTGTGCGTTTCATGGAACTTGTCGGTGCCCACCGGCGATCGTCGAACGCCGGCCCGATGAGGGTGGCTGCTCTGGTCAACAGCGGCTTTCCCGAGGCACGCCACAACGAGCCCGCACTTGCCATCTGCCGCCAGTTCGCCGTAGAATCCAATATGTCGTGGGCCGGCGGACTGGCTCTTGGGAGCGGCCCCGTGATCGGTGGGAAGCCGCTTCCGGACGCAGGCAGAACCGTGCGGCCAGTCATGAAAGCGCTCGAAATGGTAGCGGATGCGCTGGCCGAAGGCCGGGATATCCCTGCTGAGGCAATCGCGTTGATGGCAAGACCGCTGATGCCTCACTGGGTGTATCGAAGCGTCGCGACGCTCGGATTGTGGTGGACGGCCCGCAAGAACGGCGTATCCGGGAAGCTGCGCGCGCGTCCATTTACCTCACCCGCGGAACCCTGATGGCGAATACAGGCGACACTATCCAGCCCGGTGACATCCGTTACGCGGAGGATTCGATTTGCCCGGCAGGGTGCCTCACCCCCGATGAGCAACTCATCCGGACCGTCGCCAATCGAGTTCTCGCCGCCCTTCAGGATACCGCCGACCCGGAATCCCCCAAACTGGTCCCTGTCGGCATTTCCGCACGCCACTGCCACGTCACCGAGGAGGTGCTGCAGATCCTCTACGGCCGGGGCGCGAAGCTCCATCCCTACCGCGAGTTGAGGCAACCCGGGTTCTACGCCGCGCGGGAAACCGTTACGGTGCTGGGGCCGAGGATGAGAGCGATAGAAAACGTGAGGATTCTCGGGCCAACCCGGACATACACGCAGGTGGAGCTTTCCCGCACCGACGGTTTTCTGCTCGGGCTCTCCCTTCCGATCCGTGACAGCGGCGACCTGGAGGGTACCCCCGGTGTAACACTGGTGGGCCCGGCCGGCAGTATCACACTGCCCAACGGCGCAATGAGAGCGGGACGGCACGTGCACATGTCTCCGGAAGTTGCCGCGGCATGGGGGTTGACCGACCGGCAGATCGTCCGCGCCGAGTTCGAGGGGGAGAAGGGCGTTGTGTTCTCCAACGTCCTCATCCGGGTAGGCAAGGGGCAGGTGCTTGAAATGCACCTTGATACCGACGATGGCAACGCGGCCGACCTTGTTACGGGTGACATGGTGCGTCTGTTCTGAGACATCCGCCCGCCTTATTCGTTCAACTGCGATCGCGAGTGTGCCGGGAACCTTTCCGGGCGCACCTTCAGATTTACGTTCCGGGTGCAGGCTGCGGCCCCTGTTTTCGTTCCGTGGCCGTACCCGAGCCAGTCGTTTCCAGACAAGGCGTCGCGCGCCGGTGCGTGGATAACCGAACGCCCGACGCGCCAGGAATGTAACATGCGGAAGAAAGCTCTCATAACCGGGATTACAGGACAGGACGGCGCATACCTGAGTCGGCTGTTGCTGGAAAAGGGCTACGAAGTCCACGGAATCAAGCGCCGCTCTTCGCAGTTCAACACCGCAAGAATTGACGATCTCTATCAAGATCCGCACGAGAGCGACAGGAGGTTGTTCCTTCACTACGGTGACGTAACGGACGCGCTCCACATGTTCCAGATCGTGAAAAACGTACAGCCGGACGAGATCTACAACCTTGCCGCCCAGAGCCACGTGGCCGTGTCGTTTCAGACTCCGGAATACACCGCCAACGTCGATGCAATCGGCCCCCTGCGCATACTGGAAGCAATCAGAAACGCTGATCTGGTGGGAAAAACCCGGTTCTATCAGGCATCCACCTCCGAGATGTTCGGCATGGTCCAGGAAACCCCGCAGACCGAGAAAACCCCGTTCTATCCGCGCTCGCCGTACGCCGCGGCGAAGCTGTACGCGTACTGGGTCACGGTGAATTACCGTGAGGCGTACGGCGTGTTTGCGTGTAATGGCATCCTGTTCAACCATGAATCCCCCATGCGCGGGGAAACGTTTGTGACGCGGAAAATCACGAGGGCCGTCGCACGCATAAAACACGGGCTTCAGAAATGCCTTTACCTCGGCAATCTGGACGCATTGCGGGACTGGGGCCACGCGCGTGATTTCGTCGAGGCGATGTGGCTGATGCTGCAACAGGAACGCCCCGACGATTTCGTGATTGCTACCGGCGAACAGCACTCAGTTCGCGAGTTTGTCGTTCTGGCGTTCCGCGAGGTCGGCATTGAAATCGAATGGAAAGGCAGTGGAGACAATGAGCACGCCATTGCCACCGGTCCGGTGTGCGAAGGGCGTTCTCCTGATGACAACATCGTTGTTGCCGTGGATCCCCGTTACCGCAGGCCCTCCGAAGTGGAGACTCTTCTCGGCGACGCAACGAAAGCCAGAACGCAACTTGGGTGGGTGCCGCGCACCACGTTCAACGAACTGGTGAAGGAAATGGTGGCGGGCGACGTTGAACTGGTCGAGCGTGACCTTCTGGTAAGGCGCCACGGGTACTCCACGCCGGATTACCACGAATGAGCCGCACGAAGCTCGATCACGTGCAGAGGAAGGAGGCTTGACGACATGGCGATCCACACCACGCCGCCGTTCATGCCGACGGATGCGAAAATCTACGTTCCGGGCCACCGCGGCCTTGTCGGTTCCGCGATCGTCCGTCGTCTGGAAAGCCTCGGCTATCGCAACCTGATCCTGCGCACCCGGGCCGAACTAAACCTTCTGGATGCCCGTGCGGTGGCAAGCCTTTTCGCGGAGGAGAAGCCCGAATTCGTGTTTGTCTGCGCCGCGAAAGTGGGCGGCATCATGGCAAACAACACGTATCCCGCCGAGTTTTTCTACGAAAACGTGGCGATCGAAACCGCCATAATTCACGAGGCATGGCGCAACAACGTCCGGCGCCTGCTGTTCCTCGGCTCTTCGTGTATCTATCCACGGGATTGCCCGCAGCCGATCCGCGAGGAATACCTCATGACGGGTCCGCTGGAACCGACGAATCGCGCCTATGCGGTGGCCAAGATCGCCGGTATTGAAATGTGCCGCGCGTACAACCGGCAGTACGGCACGCGGTACCTCGCCGCGATGCCGACAAACCTGTACGGGCAGGGCGACAATTACGATATCCAGACCTCGCATGTACTGCCGGCGCTCATCCGAAAAATGCATGAGGCGAAAATCCGCGGTGATGCCAGTGTCACGCTCTGGGGGACAGGGCGCCCGTACCGGGAGTTCGTGTACAGCGACGATCTGGCGGATGCGTGCGTGTTTCTGCTGAACCTCGATGACGAACGATTCGGGATGCTGCTCGGAGATGGCTCTTCAAATCCGCTGATCAACGTCGGGTGCGGGGAAGACCTTACGATCGCCGACCTTGCCGGCCTCGTGAAAGACGTGGTGGGGTTCACGGGCACCATCGTCTGGGACACGACAAAACCGGATGGTACCCCGAGAAAATTGCTTGACGTGAGCAAACTGAGCGGGTTGGGCTGGCGACCTTCCATGCCTCTGCGGGACGGAATCACCAGAGCGTACCGGCAATTCCTCGAACACGAAAACAACGCGCGCGGGCGTTCATGACGACCGCCGGCCCGTCAGCACGGGTGTGAGGGGTTGAACAACCTGTGGACTGGTACGGTATCATTAAGACGACCGTCGGTATCCTGGCGATTGTGAACCCGCTGGGAGCGGTCGGAACCTTCCTCAGCGCCACGGAAAACCTTCCGGCCGCCGCACGGCGGAAAACCGCCGACACCGCCACAGTCACCGTCACGGTAACACTCCTCGTAGCCGCGTGGGTGGGCGAAACGATCCTTCACTTCTTCGGTATCAGCATCCCCGCGTTCCGCGTCGGCGGCGGCATCCTTGTTCTCAGCATGGCAATCTCCATGCTTCACGCGCGGCCATCACCCGCCAAACAGGTTCCTGAAGAAGCGGCGGATGCAGTTGAACGGCAAGCAGTCGGGGTTGTTCCGCTGGGCATCCCTCTCATGTCAGGTCCCGGTGCGATCGCCCTTGTGATTGTGGAATCTCACCGAGCCCCGACTGTGCCGGAGCGTCTCCTCGTGAGCCTCTGCATCGTGCTGGTTGCCGTTGTGTCGTGGACGATTCTCCGCCTCGCCGGGCTGTTGGCCAAGCGCCTCACCCGCACTCACATCAACATCTCGACTCGTCTGATGGGCCTTATTCTCGCCGCCATTGCCGTGGAATTCATCGCCAGCGGCGCGCTGGTCCTCTTTCCGGGGCTGAGATAGGCCTCCTATTCCACCGCGAACGTCACACTCACCACTGCCGTCACATCCTTTTCGCGGGACGACGTATCGTTGATTCCGTAATCGCTCACCATGGTGGAGTTCCGCGGGGTGATCTGGAACACGCCCATGCGTGCGCTCCGGACTGCTCCTATCCTGGAGCCAACCGCCTGCGCGATGGTTTCCGCGCGCTTGCGGGCGTCCTGCGCGGCTTCCGCAAGCATCTCCACGCGCACGCTTGCCAGATTCGAGTACACGAACTCGGGTGGATTGGAGGAAATCGGCACGCCTTCTTTCATGAGGTCCGGCGCGTCAGCCGAAAGCCGGGTGATCCGGTCAACGTCCTCCGACTGAATCTCGAACCCCTGGAATATCTGGTATGCGAGGATGCGCCCGGTCATATGCCCGCCGGAAAGCACTTCCTGAATCTGATTCGTCTGCATCGCATGGAATGTGACCGCGCTGTCGGGGATTCCCTGCTCACGGAAGTATGCCCGAACACGTTCCGAGTAACGCTTCACGTCCCCGTACGCCTCCTGCATGGAGGGCTTCTGGGCGGAGACGCTCCCGCGCCACACCACCCGATCCGATGTAATTGCCTTCTTCGCGGAGCCGGTTACGGTGATGGTGTCTCCCGCTCGTTTCGCGCGGTTCACGGCCGCGTACCCGACGAATGACGCAATTACCAGCGCGAGTGCCAGCGCAAGCATCCCGGCGAATTGCTGAGGAAACTTCTCCGACATGGCGCCTCCTTCCTTTGGGTGAGATTGCCTACGCAGAATATAACGACGCATCCCGGACCTTCAGAACGTGGCTCGTCCCAGACCCCGGGAAAAGAAGAAGGGGCAAGGTTGAACCCGCCCCTTCTCCGCGTACCGGTTGGGTTCTTCCGGCTCAGCCCAGCCGAATGCGGATGCCTGCGATTTCCCATGGCCGGAACGAACGGCGTACCGTTCCGCCCTCCATGTTCAACCGCACGCCCCTGTTCCATTCCATCAGATCGGTGTCATACGCCTCGACAACAGGACGGTCGAACGTGATCGTCACGTCGGTTGCCGCGCCTGTGGTTTCGTACAGGTGAAGCACCCAGTCGTCGTTGTCCTCCGCCTTCTTCAGCGCCGCAAGAACGATGTTCGGCGCTCCAATTCGTATCATGCTGTGGGTGTCGGGTCGCGCACCTTCGTGTGGAATCTCGCGTGTCGTGATGATGGGCGCGTTAAGCATGTGGGCTTCGCGCACCGTGGCGGCTTCAGTCCAGTTTCCCTTGTGAGGCAGAAGCGCGTAGGTGAACTCGTGTCGCCCTTCGTCGGACTGATCCTGCGATTTGTGCGCCACGGTTGTGCGAAGAAGGGTGAGAGTCATCGTGCCGTCGGCGCGGCGGGAATGGCCGTACCGTCCGTTGTTGAGCACCGAAAGCCCCCATTGATCATTCGAGACGTCCATCCACGTCTGCGTTGCGCGGTCGTTGTCCGGAATCGGCCGCTGAACGGCGCCCCACGGCACTTCGCACGTCCACGGAGCATCAGCCGGCAGCGCAACCGGAATGAGCGCCTTCATCGTGAAATTGGCCTCGTGGCAATCGATGGTGGTATGGACTTCCACGCGCGGACTGGTACGGGTGATGCGGAACTCCTGCACGAATGTCGAACGATGCCAGGTCGTTGTCACGCGGATTGCCGCACGCACGTCGCCGTCTTCGACCACTTCGGTCCGTACGGTCTGATTCATCCAGCGAACCGGGCCTTCCGGGCACAGATGCCACGGATTCCCTACGTCGCCCTGTCCTTCAATCGCACAGGCTTCCTTTCCGTCCGGGAGCACGTTCCGGTTCAGCCGCTTATCGAACAACTTCGATACCCAGCCCGTTCGCGGGTTGATCGTTACGCGAACAAAGTCGTTGTCCAGCGTCAGTCGGTCCGCGCCCACCATTGATGAGAACACTCGTTCATCATGGTGCGCGGGGTGGAGCCAGACCGTTTTGTACCCGATGGCCGGAATCCCATCCGGCTGGACGAGAAGGCGGAAGTTCTTGTTCGTCTTGTCGAATGTGCCGATATCGGTGGAAAGGGTCTGCGCCGGAACCGGCCTCCCGTTCCCGTCGCGGACTTCGAAGCCGTCGCAGTAGCTGTGCGGCTCGGTGAGCAGGATCTCCGCCGGGTCATTTCGGTCCCACCCGAGCGTGTTGAAGAGCACGACGGGGATACCATCCCCTTTGGTATTGATCGTAGAGGCGAGCACGTTTGCCACGGCGTTCGTTCCGATGGAGCAAATGCTGTCCACCTCGTCGTAGCGCTTGTACGCCTCCTCGTAGGCTTCAAAGATGGCCGTCCCCGGGAAGATGTCGTGCATCTGGTTGAAAAGCGTCAGGCGCCACGCCCGCGCGGCATGTTTGGTCGGATAAATCCCGCCGTCGCGCATTGCAAGCGTCGCCATCGCCTCCAGCGTACGCAGCCCCCATTCCGAACGACGGTTGCGCAACTTCACCTCTGCGAAGGTGCTGTACGCCCCCACGTTGTTGTGCCGGTGGTCCGTTGTGCTGATAAACTCGCCCTGCACCACGCGCAAGCCGTCCGCGGCGGTGTCGAAAGAAGAAAAGAACCGGTGCGGCGTGGAAAACTCGATTTTCGGAAACGCCGCGAGCGCGCGCAGGTTCTCAATGCCCTGCGGACTTCCCGGCCACGGCGGAGTAAGGTCGTCCCCGTCCAGCAGCATGCACGCCGGAATGGTCGTCGCCTTCATGTGCTCGCACACGTTGCGGATGACTTTGTCCTGTTCGATCATCTGCGCGGAATCATAGTGGCTGGTCATGTAGTGCGCGAACACGCGGGTCCCGTCCAGGCCCTCCCACAGAAACTGCCCCCCGTGCGGCGCCTGATACCAGTTCCCGAACACGAACGCGTTGATTCCGCACAGCTTCCAGATCTGCGGCAGAGTGTTGGCGTGGCCGGAGAAGTTGTCGGGTGCCCAGTGCAGCGAAATCTCCTTGCCAAAGCGCTGTTTGAAGTACCGTTTCGTGTACAGCAGGTGCCGCACCCAGCTTTCGCCCCCCGGCATGAAGCTTTCCGGTTCGCTGAACGTTGCTCCCGGAATATCCCATCGACCTTCTTTCACGCGACGGGCAATCGCCTTTTCGGTGGCCGAATCCTCCAGATGCACGTACATCGGTGGCTGATCCTGCGCGAACGTGTAGGCAGGGTCGACCTCCATGATTCGCAGCGCCTGATCAAACAGCGCGCGCGCGATTCGCTTTGTCTCAGAGAAATCCCATCCCCAGGAGAGATCCACGTGCGAGTGCGGGACGATGTGCACTGTGTACTGCTTCGCCAGCGGATCCAGTTGCCTGAGCAGCTCGTTCGCCTCCACGACTTGCGCCAAAAACACGTCTGGCGCAGCATCGGGGTCCACCGCCGCAACGTACCGCGCCAGAACATCGTTGATCGCCGCCGCGTTCCCGGGTTGCGCCGCGCGCCATTGCATCACGAAATCAAGGCTGCGTCGAAGTGTTTTCACCTGCCGCAACCGGGGTGATTGGAACAGGATCAGCTTCAGCATCTCGCTCGAAAGCCCGCCCTCCTCCGATTTCACGGCAATCTTGAGCCCGTTCGCCATGAGAGCAGGCACCGGGAGGCTGATCGTTGGCTCGAACCCCTCGCCAAGTTTCATTCCGTTCACCCAGACCGTCAGGTGCCCTCCGATTACGAATCTTCCGCTGATTGGCTCGGAAAGCAGGGGAGACGCGGGAACGGAAGCCCGCAACCACGCGGTGGCCCAGCGTTTCGTTGCCAGATGCCGCCACCCCTCGTCCCACGCCGAATCATCATATTCCGGCGATTCCGCGCCGCGCGCCTCTCCGATGATCGCTTTCCACGTCACCGGCAGTTCATTTGCCTTGAGTAGCTCCAGAATTCGGGTAAGGCGGTCTTCCATGTGGGTTCTCCGGAAATTCGGGGTCTGTGTGGGTGGCCAAATCGTTGCAGACGTAACATAAATGCGCGATCTCTGCGGAACAACGCTCAGCGGGCGAGACGACGGCGAACCCCCGGAACAAAAAAGAGGAGCGGGCACACATCTGCGCCCGCTCCCGCCTGTCCGAAAGCATCGTTCTCTACGCGTTCTCAGTTCGGTATTGTCACGCCGATGAACAGCGTGCTGTTGTCCCGTTTGACGAGGAGCAGCACCGAGTCCCCCGCTTTCACCGCGGCGATCTTCCGCTCGAATTCCTGCACGTTCGCCACGGGCTGCAGGTTGACCTCCTGAATGATGTCCCCCTGGCGCAGGCCGCGGCTGGCCGCGGGGCTGTCCGGGTCCACCGCCGTTACGAGAACACCAGTTTGGGCTTCTCCGCCGCGCCGCCCTGTCGCTTCCGATGCGTTTGTCACGGTGAGCCCCAGTCTGGACACCGCTCCGGTGCGTGATGACGAGCTGGTCCGCTCGCTGGGGAGCTGGAACTCCGCGGGCAATTCATCAAGCGTCGCGGTTACAGTCCGCTCTCTGCCTTCCCGCCACAACCCGAGTCGGACCTGTTGGCCGGGAGGCGTGCTGGCGATGCGGAGACGGAGATCGTTCATGTCTTTCACTGCTGTCCCGTTGATCGTTCTGATTACGTCGCCGCGCTGAATTCCGGCGCGCGCAGCAGGGCCGCCGGAAGTGACATCACCCACCAGTGCGCCGTGCCGGTCCGGCAGATTGAGGCTGTTCTGAATCTCTGGCGTAATCTGCTGAATCTGGACGCCCAGATATCCACGCGAAACACGGCCGTTTTCCACCAGCTGCCGGGCAATATCCCGAACCAGATTGATCGGTATGGCAAACCCCACGCCGGAATTGCTGCCGCTGGTGGAACTGATTGCCGTATTGATCCCGATCAACCGTCCGCGCAGATCCACCAGTGCGCCGCCGGAGTTGCCCGGATTGATTGCCGCATCGGTCTGGATGAAGCTTTCGAAACCGGTATACCCGCTGCGATTGTCACTGTCCACGATCCCGATATTGCGCCCCAGCGCGCTGACGATTCCGGTGGTCACCGTATGTCGCAGGGCTTCCCCGAACGGACTCCCGATCGCCACCACCCAGTGCCCGATTTTGATGCTGTCGCTGTTTCCCAGCTCCAGCGTCGGGAGGTTCGTCAAATCAACCTTGATCACCGCAACATCAGTCCGTGGGTCAGTGCCGACCACCCGTGCGTTCGTCTCTACCCCGTCGTCTCCGATAACCACCGTCAGTTTATCCGCGCCCTGAATCACATGGTTGTTGGTGACGATGTACCCGTCCGAACTGACGATCACGCCGCTGCCAAGCCCTTCACGGCGAAAACTCTGGTCCGGTATCTGCGGGAAAAGATCGCGCGGGAAAAAATCCGGCAGGTTCGGAATGACGTTCTGGGAAGCTTTGACGGTCGTTTCGCTCTTGATCATTACGACCGCCGGTATCGCCCGTTCGGCGGCCCAGTTGAACGCCTCACCCAGTGCCATCGCCGTTGCCGTGGAAGGTGGTGGCGGCGTGCGAGGGCTTGATGGCGGCGCGAACAACCGCGTCTGAGCGTGCGCTTCAAATGGAGAAAACGGCGTGTGAGTAAAAAGTGACCCCGAAGCAAGGATCAATCCGATGAACGTGCCTACACCGATGAACGAAACAGCCCAGAGGACTCTTCGCCCCTTCATGGTGGTATCCTTCCTTTTTTGCGAAAGACCAGGGAACGTGAGATGGTTCATCTTACTACTAAGTGTACGACCGGAACACGCGATTCAAAATGTGGAACGCGTGCCCCGGGGGCGCGGTTCCTTGAACACCCCGCCGACGTGCGTACAGCGCTTGACGATTCTTCGCGCAACCGCTATACTAGGTAGTACGCGAGCGTAACTCAGCTGGTAGAGTTCCAGCTTCCCAAGCTGGCTGTCGCGGGTTCGAATCCCGTCGCTCGCTCCATTCGTTCCATTCCGCATCGGATCAACGATGCGTTTGCATATGCCGCCGCCTCGCAGGAGCCGGCGGTTTTTTTGTGAATTGTCCCGACCCCGCCGCTGCGCTACATTCCATAGGCAGCACCTCTTCTTTCGGCACACTCCGTGGAGGTATTCATGCCGGCTTCACGCCACACCTGGTTACGCGCGTATCACACGGATAACCCCTTCGACCGATCGCTGACGCGTCCCCTCACCATCGTCGCGAGTGAGGATATCGAAGTAACGTGGCAGCCGCCCGGCAGCGCGGAACCGAAGGCGGTTCTCTCGTGCAGCCGCTACGATTTCATCTTCCCCTACCGGACAATCGAAAACGAAGAACGCATAGGTCGTGGCCGCATTTTCCTTCCGCCATCCTGCGAAACTTCCCCGAAGCCTCGCAGCGTGCCGCTTGTGCTGAGCATTCATTACGAGGGCGATCAGGGATGGGCGTCGGGTTTCCTCGCCCAGGGGTGGGCCTGCATGACTCCCATAGCTCTGGGACCAGACCACGGAGGCAACCTCGCCGGCGAAGGAATGGACCACACGCTCGCCATGGCGCAGCTCGTGCGCCGTCTCGGGTTTGTGGACCTCCAGCGAATCGGGTGGACGGGGGGGTCTGCGGGCGGCTTCCAGTGCCTCATGGCGATGGAATCGCTGTGGCCGGTGGCGTGCGCAAACGCCGACGTTCCAGTTGTTGACCTTTATTACAACATCAGGTATCTCGGCACGATGGAGCGGTACAACCGCGGCATAACGGACCCCGCCGCGCTTGTGATACCGGTCATTCACGCGGTTCAGTCCATCGTCGAAAAAACGGAAGGATATCTGAGGGACGACGTGGAGGCGTACTGGCGGCATTCCGTACCGGTCGGTGCGGCACTCATCAGGTCCCCGCTGATCATCCACAGTGCGACCGGTGACCTCCTTTGTCCGGTTGCGCAGGTCGGCGACGACTTCTACCGCCCGCCGAAGCGGAGCGACTTCCCACCGGGCTGGAACATGGAATATCGCAAGTATGCGAATCCACTCGCGCTGGACAAGCCGCTGATCGAATGGTTTTCGCCGGAACACGTGGAACAGGTTACCGTGGCAATCCCGGAATCCGCCCCACGTGTGGACCGCATCCCCGTCCCACCTAACCGGCCGGCGCCTCCGCCCCCGCCACCGCCTTACACACTCGTGAAGCCGTTCAGCCGAACCAACCTCATTACCGTGTTGATCCAGGATGAAGGCAACCCGACTCCCCTGTGCGCGCATTCGAAGTACGCCGTCTGGATGGACCCACTGCCCTATTTCCAGTACCACTTCGCGCGGGGATACGTTCCTGCGGAGCACCTCACTCCCGAAGTGCTGACAAGGGTTCTGGGTCGTTTCTCAACCGCCGTACCGCAGAACGCGACACTCCCGCCCATTCGCCGTTTGCACGAGTATTTCGACCGCTGGGAGGCGCTGCTCGCGCTGGAAACGTTCGCCGGAACCCCGCCTCGCGAGGAAAATGTCAGCACTCTCCGCAGGCTGTATTCGGAGCTTCCACCGGTTGCGAGGGCTCTGGACGTGCAACAGGACGGCATTGTCGCTCAGTTTGCCGAAAACCCGGTCGCAGGCCTCCTTTTCCATCAGGCGGTTGAGTTGCGGAAAACTGGCGAAACCTCCGAAGCAGAAGCGAAAGAATCCCACCTCAAAAGGGAGTACGGTTCTTCCGCTTTCGCAAAACTCCGGACGGAGTAAGGGTTTCTCCGGTGGACCGGGTGCAGGGGTCTCCCCGGGCGAAAGCCACGCCGCGAGATGCGGAACCGGCGGTGGAGATCCGGGAGCTCGTAAAGCACTACGGCGCGACCCCGGTTCTTCGAGGAATCAATCTCACCATCGCCGCCGGTACGTCCGTCGCCCTGTTCGGCCCGAACGGTGCAGGGAAATCAACCCTCCTCAATCTCATTGCCACCCTCGCCCGGCCTACGTCTGGCGCAATACGAGTGTGTGGATACGATTCCGTGGAGGACGGTCCGCGCGCTCGCGGATGTGCAGGCATGCTCTCCCATGCCCCGTGGGTGTACGACCGGATGTCCGTGCGGGATAACGTGCGTTTTTTCGCGAAACTGAGAGGAACCACTCTCAGCGATGCCGAAATTCTGGACGCGCTGGCGGATATGGACTTGGATGACGTTGCCGACGTTGATGCGGGAACCCTCTCCCGCGGCATGAAGCAACGGCTCGGAATCGTGCGAGCCTTTCTCGGCGCCCCTGCCCTTCTCCTTATGGATGAACCGTTCACCGGCCTCGACCGAAAGTCCGCCGGCCTTCTCTGCGATCACATGGTCCGGTTCCGCGAAGCGGGGGGAACAATCCTCACTGTGACGCACGCAATCAGCGAAGGCTGGCGGATTGCCGACCGCGCTCTGGTGCTCCACCGGGGAAGGCTGGTGCAGGATGTCTCGGTCACGTCGGATGGGTTGGAGTCATTTGCGGCTCAGTACGACGACCGCATGCGGGGAGAAGACAACTGATGCGGGTGTTCTGGGCGATTCTGTGGAAAGACATTCGCTACGAACTTCGAAGGCGCGAACTCGTCGCCGTCATGACGGTGTTCGCGCTGCTTGTCGTCGTGATATTCGCCTTCGCGATCGGTGTACGCTCCGATTCGCCGGCTTCGATGGCTGCCGCCGTCCTCTGGGTGGCAACCTCGTTCGCCGGTACGCTCGGCCTGAACCGGTCCCTTGCCCTTGAGCGCGACGAGCAGTGCCTCAAAGCCCTGTTGATGAGCCCGGCGGACAGAAGCTGGGTGTTTCTTGCCAAAGCAACCGGCAACCTGGTATTCCTTCTGGCAGCCCAGGTGATTCTTACTCCCCTCGTTATCGTGCTGTTCGGGGTTGAAGATACGGGTCACTGGTCGCTGCTCGGCGTCACGCTTCTGCTGGGGTCAGCAGGGTTTGTCGGAGTAGGCACCCTGTTCGCCACGATGGCCACGAGCACGCGCATGCGGGATTGGCTTCTCCCGATCCTCCTGTTTCCCGTCGAGGTTCCGGTGCTCATCGCCGCGGTGAAGGCGACCGCACATGTGTTTTCCACCGCGCCGCCCGGGGAGTCCACCATCTGGATCGCCATACTTGCGGCCTTCGATCTCATTTTCGTCTCAATGTCCATTCTCTCGTTCGGGTTTGTGGTCGAGGAATGAGTGACTGTCGAGGTGATTACGCGCATGAATGAGCGGAATGGCACATCAGGCGTTACGTTGGTCGTCGGAGCGGGCCTTGCGGGGCTGACCGCAGCGTACCGCTGGCGTCAGCGCGGTGAGGACGTCGTCCTGGTCGAAAAAGCTCCGTACGTGGGCGGCATGGCGCGGTCGCACTACCGGAACGGGTTCACCTTTGATTTCGGTCCGCATTTCATCATCGAGAAAACGCCCCTGCTCGATGAGCTCTTCGCCCCGGACGAACTGGTCGCATTCGGCCCCGAAATCCACATGGTGCTCGGAGGCCGGTGGATTCGGTATCCGTTCACACCCTCCTCCATGCTGAAAGTGCCGCTGGGCGTGCAGATGGACTTCCTGCGGACGCGCGCTTTGGGACCCCGACCCGGGGTGGATTACGGCCCGCCGGACTCCTTCCGGCGAAACATGAGCCGCCAGTTCGGGCGCGGGCTGTACGACTTCTTCTTCCGCCCGTACCTGACGAAGAAGTTCGGCGGGTGGGATATCAGCGATGTTGTTCACAGTGACTGGTGGGCGATGGCAACCCATACCCGCGGCGTGGTCACGCGCTTCGCACCGCCTGCGCCGCAGACCGGGCATGCGGTGGGCGCCCTCCGGAAGCTTGCGCGGCTGACGAAAGAACTCCCGTACGTGTTCAGGAAACTGGCCCTGTGGTACCCCAAAGCCGGGTTTGGGGAGATACCGAAGCGCATCGCCGAGCAGTTCATTCACAACGGCGGAGTGATTCGCCTGAATTGCCAGATTTCCCAGATTCGCCGGACCGAGAACCGTATCACCGGCGTGGTAGTGGACGGAGAGGAAATCCCGGTGCGGCGCCTTATCTGGACGGCATCTCCCAATCTGCTTGCGCGTATGCTCGGAACCTCATCTCTCGACATGCCGACATTGCATTCGATCATCTATTTCATCAGCACCGATCGCCGGTACCGCCGGCGTGGCACTGAAGTAAGGCCGGTTGACCCTGAATTCGCGTTCTACCGCGCCTATTTTCCGGAAACCATCTGGGAAGGTCTTACACCCGGCGGCAGAAGCGCGGTGGTTGCCGAAGTCGGAACCACGAATCGTGACGATCTCGCAAAAGCGGGCGAAAAGTATGGAGCCATAATCGACACCTGCGTGGCTCTGGGGCTGTTTCCCCGCAACGCGGTAACCGACATTTTCCACGATGTGCAACCCGATTGCTACCCGGTGTATCCACTCGATTACGAAACTCACCTTCAGAAGTACTATTCGGAGCTTACACCGATCCAGAATCTCCTGCTTGCCGGCCGCAACGCGCGGTTCCAGTACTACAACTCTCATCAGGTCATCCGTGACGGAGAACGCACGGTCGAGGACGTGCTGTTCTGATTTCCACTGCTTCGATACGTTGGCCGCGTACGCGATCTCACTGCACATGGATCATTTTTCGCGTATTCCCCTGGGGTCGAAACCCGAGGTTTCGGTATATTAAGAGAGCATCAATTCCACAAGCTGAAATCCGATATCCCGGCGTGTGTCCGCAGTTCCGCGCGCGAGGCCCGGAACCAGGCGCGGCCGCGTCCGCCGATCATGTTCCCCGCGAGGAATCGCGGGGTTGACATACGGAGCACATTCGTCCTTGAGTGCAGCATCCATGGAAGAGCCCGGCTCTTCCACACTTGAAGCCGCCAGCCGAACTTCCCCTGACGACATCATCGACCCCAGACACGAGAAGCGCAACTACTGGCTCACCGTCATCAACGGCATTATGACGGGAGGGCCAAGCACCCTGTTCGATCCGAACACGGTTGTCGCTGCGTTCATCATCCACCTCAGCGGCTCTCAGGCTCTCGTCGGTCTGGTAAGCGGACTGGTCATGCTGGGCCATGTCTGGCCGCAGCTTTTCGTTGCCAACTGGATCGAACCGAAACCGAAAAAGCTGTTTGTGTACCACATCTCAACGGTGTTGCGCCTTGCCAGCCTCACTACCCTTGGCGTGCTCATCTGGGTCTTCCGTGATGACCTGCCGGGGTGGTTCGTCTACGCCATGATCGGCCTGTTGTTTGCCTTCTGGTCTGCGGGTGGGTTCAGTGCCGTCGCCTGGTATGATATCCTGAGCAAGACGGTGTACAGCTACAAACGGCCTGTTCTTTTTGCCTGGAGGCAGACCGGCGCCGGTATCATCGCCCTGCTCGCCGGCGGCGTGATTACATGGGCGCTCAGCCCCCGCTCAGGACTGCGCTACCCGCTGAATTACCTCTTCCTCCTTTCGCTCATGACCGTCCTCATCGCCATCGGAATCCTCTGCTTCAACCTGGTGGTGGAACCCGCCGAAACGCATGCGATCAAAAAACGCCGGCCATTCAGAGAGTATCTGAGACTGGGGCCGCAGATCATGCGCGAGGACCACAATTACCGACGCCTGTTCTGGGGGCAGATCACCTTTTCCCTCGCCGTCATGAACACCCCGTTTCTGGTGCCGTTCCTCATCAAAGATATCCGCGTGGATGACAGCATCATCGGCATGCTCATGGTGGTGGCCGCAATCGCGGACCTCCTAATCAACGTGTACTGGGGTCAGCTCGGTTCGCGAAAAGGCAACCGTGCAGTCCTCGTTCTTGGGAGCAAGCTTTCCGCCTTTTCCCCGGCGCTCGCGCTTGGTGCGGTCCTGTTGCCCCGGTTCGCGCTTTTCGGCGTTGACATCAGAATCATTCTTGTTGCGCTGTCACTGGTGATGTCCCGCATCGCTGGCAGCGGGCTCGGCGTGGGAAGGATGAACTATCTCCTCGACGTTGCTCCGCTGGGGATGCGGCCTTCATACATGGGGTTCATGAACACGTTCTCCGCCGTCTCGATGATCATTCCAATGACCGCCGGCAGCGCGATTCAACTGGTCGGGTACTGGCCGGTATTTGCCCTCGCAGTCATATTCGGTATCGTTTGCGTCAGAGTCACCACGAATCTGGACGACGTGAAATTCACATCGCACCCGAACGGGTACCGCCCGGAAGAAAGCTGAATTGCGTTCCGTGATGTGCTGACTCCCGTATGGAGTCTTCAGGCCCGAGAGCATCAGGAAAGGAAAGAACCATGGCGAAAATCAAAGTGCTCCAGTTCGCGGGTGGCGAAATCCACGACTGGAAGGGTGTGGGCGACGAAGTTGAAGCCACCCTCAAAGAAGACAGCGAATTTGAAGTGACGCGCGTGAACGAGGATCTCAACGTGTTCACCACCGACCTCAGCGCGTACGATGTCGTGGTATTCCACTACACGGTGGGAAGCATCACCGACGCGCAGCGGGATGGGCTGTTCAACTTCGTGAAAAGCGGCAAAGGATTCGTCGGAATCCACTCGGCCGCCGATTCCTTCCGTGATTCGCCGGAGTTCCGGGATTTCATCGGCGGATACTTCGTTACCCACCCGCGCTACCGCAGCTATCAGGTGAGCGTTCTCGATGACAAGCATCCGATCACCGAGGGGTTGGACGAATTCGTCGTGACGGACGAGCAGTACATCACGGATTACGATCCCCGTGTGAATGTGCTGGCTACCGGCCTGTACAAGGGCAAGGCGTACCCGGTGATCTGGACGAAGTCGTTCGGCAAGGGCAAAATCTGTTACAACGCCCTCGGCCACGACGCCAACGCCTGCAAAAACATGTACTTCAAGCTCACGCTCGTTCGCGGAGTGAAATGGGCTGCCACTACGGCGTGATCCACACCTTTGACCGAGATCAGCGGGACGGGCCACGAGGCCTGTCCCGTTTTTCTGTTATCTGTCCGATCCCGCGTGCACAGGAAACGGCCGTAGCACGGGCATCTTGCCCGTGCCGGACGCTGCCGTGGCAGTTCCAGGAGGTCGTGTTTCTGGATTCCCGCCTTCGCGGGAATGACCGCTTTGTCTCGGGCCACTTTCCGGCATTGCAGCAGCGCCCTCCGCGCGTCGTTTTGCGCCGCGAGTTACCCGGGCGCTCATTTCGGCAGCTCGCGCGGTGCTCCCGGCGTCGTGCGCATTGTACACCCACCCCGGATGAACAAATTACCCGCTTTCTCCATCTTACTAGGAGGAAGGGAGAGGTGATGTGCGGTGTAGGGTAACTGAGGCAGGGACGAACGCCGACCGCTCCCACACCCCGCAAACCCCAAAGCCTGCGCGGTCCCTGAGCTTGTCGAAAGGCGCGCGGAACATTCTGTAGCAACACGACAACAAAAAGAGCGGGGTCTGCGCCCCGCTCTTTTACGTTCTCGATTTGTGACTCGATCGTCAGACTGCCGGTTGGCTGCCCACTCGCCTCATCATCCGCTCATAGGTTTCCCACCGGGCGAGCACCGCATTCACGTACCGCGCGGTTTCTGAGCCGCGGAAATACCCCGACGACGCACGCCGGTAGAAGCGCTGGTGGGCCAGAAGCTCCATTGCCGCTTCCACGTTCCCGCGCCAGCGGTTCGGGTCACGGCCGATTTCGGCCGCCAGCTTGCGTGCGTCTTCCACGTGCCCCAGTCCAACGTTATACGCAGCGAGACCGAACGCGATCGCGTCCCGTTTCTCCAGCGATCCGAACTGCGCGATCTGGTCCCGGAGGTACCTCGTGCCGGCGTGGATGTTCTGCACCGGGTCCAGAACGTCAGCCACCCCGAGCGATGCTGCGGTCTCCGGCATGATCTGCATCAGCCCGACAGCACCCATCGGGCTTTCCATGTCGTGGGCGAACCCCGATTCCTCATACGCCACCGCAGCCACCAGAAGCCAGTCCAACCCAGCCTCTTCCGCCGCGAGTTTCATCGTACGGTCATACGGGGATATTTGCCCTTCGCGAAGGAATCGGGCGCTCGCAGCACGGTAACGGGCGGCGCGCTCGCCCTTGTCGAAATACTTCGCGCGGAGGGTGGCGGTGATTCCCGAGGACTGAACTCTGCTCATGAAGACGTCCACCGCATCGCGGAGTTGGTTGGCGCTCGGGCGGACATACCAGCCGACAGGCTCGTTCTGGCCTATCCGGGGACCGATGGTGATGTTCTGGTGGTAGCTCCGTTCGATCTTCGCCAATGGCCACGGCGCGATGACGGCTTCCACTTCGCCTTTCGAAAGCGCCGCAAGGAGCATCTCGTAATCCCACCCGGACGGCGCCGGTGCAATTGTAACTGCACCACCGAGCTGCGTGTTCAGGTCTATCAGCGCGTAATATCCTGGCCCGCTCGGAATCGCGTGCACGGTGCGTCCCGCAAGCTCATCAAGAGAAGCAACAGCAGCGCTGCCGCGGGTAACCACCACGAAGTACGAACTATCGTACGGCAGGCACCGGAGCGCCACAGGGTGGTTCGGAACAGCGGTCAAAAGGCCCGGCGCGATGATGTCGCCTTTCCCTTCCATAAGCCAGGGAATCATGTCTTCCGGGGTCGGGGGGATCACCATCTGAAGGTGGACGTCCAGCATGTCGGCAAACTGGCGCGCCAGTTCGTATTCGAGACCCCGCTCATCACCGCGGAAAAGGAAGTAGCTTGATGCGGAATGCTGGGTGATAACGCGCAACGTATCACGTTTCTGAATATCTGGAAGGTCCTCACGCACCGTGGTTGCAAGGGATGCGTCTTCCATTCTCGGCAGGGAGGGCATATTCACCCACGCCGAAGCCTGGAACAACGTGAAAATCATGATGATAAACCAATAAAAATACATATGTTAAGCGTTCCTTTCGTTACTACTGCGCAAGCAGAGCGACACGAATTACGCGCAGTATCATAAGCAAGAGCCATGCCACGGCATTTTGGGGAGAGCAGCTAAGTTCCTGGCGAAAAGTGGTGCCAGACGAGGCAAAAACTTCGCCGTACCGCGAAAGAAATCGGATGCATTTCCGCGCACTTAGCGCTTCTGTGGCCGGAAAGGTCCAGAAGGCTCCCGGAGCGGAATCGTGCAGATTCTGCACGGTTCCGCCACCCTTTCACCTGCGTGATGTCGCTTGAGTGATGCCGCGCGCGTGGGCCCGCCTGTCATCGGCTTGGTGCGACAACCGGCCGGCCAGAGGAAAGGCTGCGGGAGCGGCACTGGCGCCTTTCGGTTCTTGTGGGAGTTGAGACGCGTGAACGGATGCCCTCGTTCCATGCTCTCAGGACCGGACGTTCATAACACGTTTTCCCCTATTTCACTTGCGACACTCCCATCGCGAAGGGCAGCCGTATTTGCCGCCCCGAATACATGCCCGTACATTATAAAGTCTGGAAAATGTTTCGGGGTGTACGCGTTGCGGACCGCGAATCAACGGAGCTGCCGGAATGGAATCCGCACAGGACCTGCACGCTCGAATCAAGCTCGCCGTGGACCACGTCCGGGAGGAAATAGCGGACGCGGCGGTGAAATCCGGGCGCTCTCCCGATGAGATCGCGCTGCTCGCGGTTACGAAAACGCGGTCGCCGGCGGAGGTTAACGCCGCGATCGGGGCAGGCGTGACGCTTCTCGGCGAGAACCGTGTGCAGGAAGCGGAAGCCAAGATCCCGTATGTCGCAGGCGGAGCGGAGTGGCATCTGATCGGGCACCTGCAGACCAACAAGGCGCGGCTGGCGGCGAGGCTTTTTCGGATGGTGCAATCAGTTGACAGTGTCCGCCTCGCGGAGAAACTGAACGACGCGGTGGAGTCCGGGCGTTCTCTCGACGTCCTTGTCGAGGTGAACGTATCCAACGAAGCGTCCAAATTCGGCGTGGCTCCTGGATCCGTCGGGGAACTGGTGGAAAAACTGGTCGAGTTGCCCGCGCTTCGCGTTCGCGGCTTCATGACGATAGGTGCGTTCGTGGACGACGAAAGGCTCGTACGTCGCGGGTTCCGATTGTTGCGCGAGATTTTTGATAATACCCGCCGACAGCTCCGGTCAGGTCACGTGGATGTCCTCTCCATGGGTATGACCGGGGATTTTCGGTGGGCGATTGCGGAAGGCAGCACGATGGTGCGGATTGGAACGGCTCTGTTCGGCCAGCGGACGCAAAGGGGCGCGTGATGTTTCAGTGGCAGTTCTTCCTCAATGGAGTGCTCAGGCTTCTCATTTCGTTGCTGAACATCTACAGCATCATCATCATCGTGCGTGTCGTCGCGAGCTGGCTCGGCGCAGACCCGTACAACGCGATCATGAACTTCCTTTCACGCATCACAGACCCTTTCTTCGAGGCGATAAGGCGGCGTCTGCCCTCAGCGATGTGGAACACGGGACTGGATTTTTCCCCGCTGATTGCGGTGCTTTTGATTCAGGTCGTCACGCTTCTGCTGGAGTCAATTCGTTTCTGAGCCACCGCATCGGCACATGGGCTGGAGGAAAGCAGCGATGAACATAACACCGCTCGACATTCGACGGAACGAGTTCACGCGTGCGCTGCGCGGGTACAACCGCGAGGAGGTGGACAGCTTCCTCGTCATGGTTGCCGACGAGGTCGAAAGCCTCATAAGCGAATATCGGGACCTCAGCCGAAAGCTCGAGGAGCAGGAAAAACAGCTTGAAAACTTCCGCATGATCGAGCGGACGCTTATGGAAACGCTGATTACTGCCCAGCGCACGTCAGACAACATGCGCGAGACAACGCAGCGCGAATGTGATGCGATCAAACGGGAAGCGGAACTGAAAGCGCAGGAAACCATCGAAAAAGCCCGCCTTGAAGCGGAGCGGCTTGCCATGGAAGCACGGCAGCGGGCGCACAACGTTCTCGAGGATGCGCGCACCAAAGCGCATAACGCAATCGAGGCCGCACTCAAGCAATCAGACGAGATTTATCAGGCAGCCAGAGAAGAAGCAATGGAAATCCAGACTGCCACGAAAGTTATGATAGAACGGCGGGATTCGTTCATCCTTCAGATGAGGGCATTCCTCGGCGGACAGTTGGAGGCGCTGGACCGGTTCGGGCACGAGGAGCTGGCTGCCCCTCCCGCAGTGCAGGAACACGAAGTTCCGATCATCACCGAAGAGGAAGCCGCGGCAATTGCGGCGCTCGACAAGGAACTGAGCGCATTTGCGGCCGCGACGGCCCCGCCCGAAGAATCTATTCCCGTATCGGAACCACCCGTTCGCGAGGAAGCTCCGGCCGAGGAACCGCCCGAAGACGGAGCAGAAGTCCTTGTGGGGCGGCAGCTACCCCGCTCGCGGGAGGCCTGAGAAGAATGCGACGTGACGCCGGGCCGGTGCACCGTGTCACGGTGCATGTGCAACCCCGGGCATCGAAGAACACCGTGGGGGAAACGGATGCCGCGGGACGGCTCAGAGTGGCGGTTACGGCGGCGCCGGCGGATGGCCAGGCGAACGAGGCGGTTATCGCTCTTCTTGCGGATCACTTCCGCGTACCGCGAGGCGCCATAACGTTGGAGCGCGGGAAGACCGCGCGTACGAAGATTTTCGCACTCAGAGGCGCGCAAATCAGCACGCCGGCACATGACGGGAATGCAACATGAACACGCCAGAACCGAAACTGTCAGAGCAGATACGTGAGGCCCTTGCCGTCGTTCAGGCGCGTTCCTCCCTGAAACCATCGGTCGGCATCATTCTTGGCACCGGCCTCGGGCAACTTGCGGACGAGATCGCCGTGGAAACGGTGATTCCGTACGGCGAGATTCCTCACATGCCGCTTTCGACGGTGGAGACTCACGCGGGCAGGCTTCTGATCGGGCACCTCGGCGGGAAACCGGTGGTGGCCATGCAGGGGCGCTTCCATTACTACGAAGGCTACACGATGAAACAGGTGACGTTCCCCGTCCGCCTCATGCGGGCGATGGGAGCCGATACCCTGCTCGTATCCAATGCGTGTGGAGGTATGAACCCCGCATGGGAACCCGGTGATATCATGATCATGACCGACCACATCAACCTTCTGGGGGATAACCCGCTTATCGGGCCCAATGACGATTCCCTCGGCCCCCGTTTCCCGGATATGTCGGAACCGTACAGCCGCGAACTGATCGAACTGTGCCGAGCAATCGCGCGGGAACACGGCATACCGGTTCGCGCCGGGGTGTACGTCGCAGTCCCCGGTCCCAATCTGGAAACGCGGGCGGAATACACGTTCCTGCGGAAAATCGGGGCTGATGTCGTCGGCATGTCCACGGTTCCGGAAGTCATCGTGGCGATCCACGGCGGCATGCGTGTCCTTGGCCTGTCGGTCATTACCGATCGTTGCCTGCCGGATTCACTCGAGCCCGCGACCATCGAACAGATCATCGCCATGGCGAACAAAGCACAACCCGGTCTCACCACACTCATGCGTGGCGTGGTGGAAAGACTGTAATCCGGAACCGCATTGGGAGCGCCCGGGATCGGGGCGACGCCGCTTCGAAGGGACCGTGGGCCTCAGCCACAGGTCCTCACCGGGTTAGGTTCCGCGCGTTCCGCTTGGATCATCCTGTATCACAGATTTGTGGAGAAAGACGAAAGAACTCATGTATCGTGACGTACCCCCGACATTCTCGCTGCCAGAACTGGAACGCCGCATTCTCGCATTCTGGAAGGAACACGACACCTTCAACAAGCTCCGCCGGAAGAACGAGAACGGTCCCCGCTGGTCATTCATAGATGGCCCTATCACCGCAAACAACCTGATGGGTGTGCACCACGCGTGGGGGCGCACGTATAAGGACGCCTATCAGCGCTACCACTCCATGCTCGGGCAGCACCTGCGCTACCAGAACGGCTTCGATTGCCAGGGGCTGTGGGTTGAGGTTGAAGTCGAGAAGGAACTCGGATTCAAGTCCAAACGCGATATCGAGGAGTACGGCATCGACAGGTTTGTCGAAGCGTGCAAGGCCCGCGTGATCAAGTTCTCGAAACGGCAGACGGAGCAGTCCATCCGGCTCGGGTACTGGATGGACTGGGACAACTCGTACTACACGATGTCCGACGAGAACAACTACACCATCTGGCATTTCCTGAAAAAGTGCCATGACCGCGGCTTCATTTATGCCGGGCACGATGTGATGCCCTGGTGCCCGCGCTGCGGCACGGCCATCAGCGATCAGGAAATCGTTACGGAAGGGTATCAAGAGCTCACCCACACGAGCGTGACCGCAAAATTCCCGCTGGTGGGCCGGCCAGGTGAATCCCTCCTTGTGTGGACAACCACGCCCTGGACACTTACCGCGAACGTAGCCGCGGCAGTTCACCCAGACCTGACCTACCTTGCGGTGAAGCAGGGCGATGAGACGTTCTACCTCGCGAAAGCCTGTGCCGAACGAACGCTGAAAAACGAGTATGCCGTACTTCGCGAGCTTCCCGGTTCCGAACTCCTCGGCTGGGCGTACTCGGGACCCTTCGACGAACTCCCACCCGTGGCGGGTGTGGAACACCGGGTGATCGCGTGGGACGAAGTTACCGAAGAGGAAGGCACCGGCATTGTCCACATCGCGCCTGGCTGCGGCAAAGAAGACTTCGCCCTCGGCAAGCAGTTCGATCTCGCGGTGATTGCGCCGATAGACGAGAACGGGCTCTTCGCGGAGGACTTCGGGCCGTTCACCGGAAAACATGCGTCGCACGTGCCGGAGGACGTCTTCGCGTCGTTGAAGGACAAGGGGCGGCTGTACCGGACGCAGAAGTACTCCCACCGCTACCCGGTCTGCTGGCGCTGCAAAACCGAATTGCTCTTCCGCCTCGTGGACGAATGGTTCATAGACATGAGCACCCTTCGTTACGAAATCATGGAGGTGACGAAGCGTATCACCTGGATGCCGTCGTACGGGCTGGACCACGAACTGGACTGGCTCAAGAACATGGGTGACTGGTGCATCTCCAAGAAACGTTTCTGGGGCCTGGCGCTGCCCATCTACCCGTGTCAGAAATGCGGCAACGTGGACGTCATCGGGAGCGAAACGGAGTTGGAGCAACGGGCCGTTGAAGGATGGGAGCAGTTCGCGGGGCACTCACCGCACCGCCCCTGGGTGGATGCGGTGAAAATCGGGTGCTCGAAATGCGGGTCGCCGGTCTCGCGAATCAAAGATGTGGGTAACCCCTGGCTCGATGCCGGCATTGTTCCGTACAGCACCCTGAATTACCGGCATGACCGCGAGTACTGGAACAACTGGTTTCCGGCGGAGTTCATCACTGAGTCGTTGCAGGGGCAGTTCCGCAACTGGTTCTACAGCCTACTCGCCATGAGCACCGTCATGGAGAACCGCGAGCCCTTCAAGCGCGTTCTTGGCCACGCGCAGGTGCGCGATCTCAAAGGCGAGGAGATGCACAAAAGCAAGGGCAACGCAATCTGGTTTGACGACGCCGCCGAGAAGATGGGCGCGGAGACCATGCGTTGGCTCTACTGCCGCCAGAATCCGTATACGAACCTGAATTTCGGCTACGAGGCGGCGGAGGAACCTCTGCGGCATCTCACCACACTCTGGAACACCTACAAGTTCTTCGTAACGTACGCGAAAATAGACGGCTTCGTTCCGGGCAGCTCCCCGGTGCCCTACGACCGGCTCGATCGAATGGATCGCTGGATTCTCGCCCGGCTGAACCAACTGATTGCCGACGCGCGCCGTGCGTTCGACGGGTTTTCCGTGATGAACTTCGTACACGCGGCAGAGCGATTCATTGACGACCTTTCCAACTGGTACGTCCGCCGGTGCCGGGATAGATTCCGACAGGCGGATCAGGCGGGAGACCCGGCCGCGTACGAGACGTTGTACACCGTCCTCTCAACGACGGTTCGACTTCTCGCGCCCGTGATCCCGATGTTTGCGGAAGAGCTGTACCAGAACCTCGTTGCGTGGCGGGAAGGGGAACCCGAAAGCGTCCATCTGACGCAATATCCGGAAGAGACGCCCGAATGGGAAGATACGGCCCTCGTTGCCGATATGGCGCTGGTGCGGAACGTGGTGGAAATCGCGCTTGCCGCCCGGAATGCCGCTAAAATCAAAGTCCGTCAGCCGCTTGCCGTGATGACAGTCGTCACCGATCCGAGTGCAATCAAAACGCTGGAAGCGAACCGTCAGGTGATCGCTGAGGAACTTAACGTCAAGCGGATCGTCTTTACTGATTCCGCCGAAGGGCTCACCACGCGCGTGGCGAAACCGGTGTTCCGCGCGCTCGGGCCACGCTTTGGAAAAGACGCGAACGCCGTGGGGAACATCCTCCGCGCACTCGACCAGGATACGCTCGCCAGAATCGCGGCGGGCGAAACCGTGACCATTCCTGTCAACGGAAAACATGAGCAGATATCCAGTGAACTTGTGGAGGTCGTCACAGCCAGCCCGCAGGGCATGTCGGTAGTTTCTGATAAGCAGGTTACCGTGGCCCTCGACACGAACCTGTCGGACGACCTTGTGGACGAAGGGTTTGCGCGGGAAATCGTGAACAAGATCCAGAACATGCGTAAGGAAGCCGATTTCAACGTCTCTGACCGGATCACCGTGGGCTACTCCGTCAGTCCGCGCCTTGCACGTGCGATAGATTCTTGCAGAACGTACATCATGAAGGAGACTCTTGCGCGTGAACTGGTGCCGCTCGAAGGCGAGTGGGAGCACCGCTCTGAATGGTCGGTGAACGGAGAACCCGCGGAACTTGGAGTTCGGCGCACCACGCAATCAGGCTTGGCAAACGGTGGGGGAATGCAAGATGGCCGCACTTGACCCGCAGGAACTCGCGTATTTCGAGAAGCTGTTGAAAGAACGGCGGGCAAAGGCGCTTTCCGCTGCAGAAGAGGGAGAAAGTGTCCGCCCGAAGGAGGCGCCCAAGGAATCTTCGGGAGATCTGAGCGCCTACTCCGTTCACATGCCCGATCAGGGAACAGATGCCATGGAGCGTGAGCTGGAATTCCTCCTCGCCGCTCGCGATGAGAAATACATCCGTCATCTGGACGAGGCACTCCAGCGCATCAAGGACGGAACCTTCGGCATCTGCCGTACCTGCAACAAACCGATATCCCGTGCACGCCTGGAAGCGGTACCGAATGCCACAGAATGCATTGCCTGCAAATCACAGCGAGATAAGCTCCCCCGACGCTGAAACGCGCCCTTTCTCATGGACAAGGGCGTCCTGCGTGTTCATAGGTCCCGCACTGGCTTCGTTGGGTCTGGATCGTATCACCAAAATCGCCGCGGAACGTCATCTCACCTTTTCCGTTCCGGAGAAGGTGCTTGGCGAATACGTTCGCGTCGTCCTCTGGTTTAACGAAGGCGCCGCGTTCGGAATGACATTCGGTGGCAAATGGGCGCATGTCATCCTTTCCCTGATTGCGATGGTTGTTGTCACCTACCTCGTCTGGCGGACTCCGCGCGAACACTCCCTCATGCTTTCTGGTTTTGCCCTCATCCTCGGAGGCGCGGCGGGCAATCTGTGGGATAGGCTCCTTGCCGGCAAAGTCACCGATTTCATAGACGTCGGCATAGGTTCCCTGCGGTGGCCGACCTTCAACGTGGCCGATGCCAGCGTGGTGGTCGGGGTGTTCCTCATACTCCTTACAAGCTGGAGAACCAGCCGCGCGGAGCAAACCGCAAAAGAAACTACGGCGCGCACCGCTCAGACTGCGGCAACGGAAGGGACTCCGGCTCCGTGAAAACGCCCCTGCGCGCGGCCGATTACCGGCTCCTGCTGAGCCTCGGCCTCGGTGTGCTTTGCACCGACCGGTTGACCAAAGCGCTTGCGGCGAATCTCCTTTCCGCCGGCTGTCCTGTCTCTCTTTTCGGGGATTACGTGCGATTGTCCCTGTCGCACAATCCGGGGGCCGCGTTCGGGATGCGGTTTGGCGGTGCGGCTGTGCACCTGTTGGTCACCGTCGCGGTGATCGTGTTCATCGCGGCAATAGCCCTGCACACCGCTCCCTCCAGAAAGCTTGAGCAGGCCGGCTACGGTCTTATCCTTGGCGGCGCCATCGGAAACCTCGGTGATCGCCTCCTGTTGGGTCACGTTATTGATTTTCTCGATCTCGGTATCGGCAACGTGCGGTGGTGGACGTTCAACATCGCCGACGCAGCGCTTACCGCAGGCGTGGGTCTGCTCCTCATCGCATCATTCCGCTCGCGACGCACCGTGCAATAATTGCGCACGTGTCGTCCACGCGCCAGCCCATCGCCATTCCCAACCCTCATAAGTATCCCTCCACACACACTTCCCTTCGCCCTGGAGGGACCCGCTCTGTCGGGTCCTGCGCCCCGTGAGGAGGTTGGGCGCTGGCAGGTCCAACCTTCACAGAATACCCACGAGGAAAAGCGCCGTCATTCCCGCGAAGGCGGGAATCCAGAACACCCTGCTGAAGAGTTTCTTCGCACCATCCGCGTGGCGGACCCCGCTCAGAATGACGGGGAAGGGGGCGGATGGGAGACTGGCGGCTGAGTGCGGTGGCGGTCGCGCCGGGCAGTTGCCGCGGGGCTTTGGAGCGCGTGCTGGCGGCACGCCAGCCGGCGCGCCTCCGCTTTGAACGCGCACACACGCGTGCGCAGTCCAGAGTCCCTTGCGTGTTTGCTCACGGGGGGCGCGGTGGCACTTCGACAAGCTCAGTGACCACCGCGTGTCGTCGAGATAACGCGACGCGGAGAGTCCACGTTCCGTTCAGAGGGGCGAGCGGCAGCAGGTCGTTGCGTTCACATCACCCGAAGACCGGCGGAGCAGGCGGAGGGCACGACGGCAACGCTGGGTCGTTGCATGCATGCCCCTCCACACATACCCGCTCTGGAGGGACCCGCTTCGTCGGGTCCAACGGGGGTGTGCGGGAATCTCACTTTGCCACCTACGGCTTCGGGTAGCTGATCGCCAGCATGGCCTCGATGTCAAGCGGATCAACGCCGAACCGTGCGCGCAGCGCCGCGTGAATCCGCCCATCGCTCTCCGGTTCCCCGTCAATCGGCAGGCGCACGCGCGCGCCTTCTTTCAGCGCCGATTCCTTCGCACCTACTTCCATCATCATGGACATAAGCGCGTCCTGTTCGTCGAATTCGCTCGCCCGGATCCCCCGCACCGCGCAGGCGAAATCGGCGAGATGATCCATGATGGCGCAGCCGTACCAGTCGCTGGCGTGCTGCGGTATCTCCTCCGGGCGGAAGGGGTTCACGTATTCCACCACGCCGCCGCCGACGGCGCTGAGATCCGCGAACGTGCGCGTCCACCGGCGCTCTTCGTATTCCGTCACGACGGGAATCACTGTGTCGGCGATGCCGCGCCGGCCAAACTCGGAATCCGTGCAGAGCCGGATCTCCCCCTCTCCCTGCCAGCCCCGCCGCGCGAAATGGACGATGGTGCCGCGCTCGCCCTGCCATTCGGTGTAGCCGGGGCGCGGATAGCGTCCGAGAAAGCCCTTCACGTTGGCGAGGTGATCCATCACGAAGCCGTTGCCCGGAAAATGGAAGAACCGCGCGCGGTAGGTTTCGCTGTCGTGGAACCGCTCCGGCGATTCGTGAAACGCCATGGTGGGCATGGTATGCTCGACGGACTGCACCCATTCGGGGTGAGCACTGAAAAACGCGATCCAGCGCGAGTTGTTGTGGTAACCGGTGTGGTCGGCGTAGGAAACCACCCGGTGCACCGGGCCGACCACTTCCGCGGCGGCGAGCTTCGCGACGATGCGGTCTATCGGGAAGCGGAAGAAGTTCTCCGCCACGCGCACGAGCGCCTTGCCCTTGCGCGCCGCTTCGATCATCTGCCGCGCCTGCGTGACGGTGTTACACCAGCTTGTTTCCACGAGGTTGTGAATGCCGTACGTGGACAGGAAGCAGGAGATGGAATGGTGCGACTCCACCGGAGTAACCACCACTGCCGCTTCCATCGGGCGTGAACGCACAAGCTCGCGGATGTCGTAGAACGCCGGCACGCCGTACGACGCGGCAAGCGCATCCGCGTGCTCACGCACCGGGTCGCACACCGCCACGACGCGCATCCAGTCGTTCATGGACGGCATGATCGGGCGGTAAATTGAGCGTGCCCGCGAGCCCGCCCCGATCAGCGCAACGCGGACCGGTTCGTCAGGTATGGGAACGCCATTCACGCGTCTACTCGAGGTCGAGGATCTGAATGCGACCCGGCGAGACAGGAACGACGAGTCTGCGGCCATCCACGGTGATCGTCACGGGTTCCCGCACGTCACCGAAATCCGTTCTCCGCAGGAGCACCTGGTTCCCCACACGAACTCCCGAAATGACCGGTCCCTGCTGCGGTGGAACATCGAAGCAGATCGGGGTGCCGTTGAGCAGCCAGTCATTGTAGAGCAGGGAGCCGTCGTACACGCGCTGGACAAGGGCGATTTCCTCTGCCAGCTCTTCCATCGGCGTCCATGAGTAGAAGATGTCGTGTCCCCGCAGCAGGAGGTGCCAGAGCAGTTCCGTATACGCTTCCGCGCTCATCTGCGGCACGGCCGGGCTGTCTGCCGGCGGAGCTGTGGTATGCCAGTGAACGAACGTGGCGATCGGAATGCCTGACGGGGTGGATTTGCCAGCGTTCGTGCCTACCAGAAGCATATTGTAGAACCAGCGGTAATCGGGATTGGTGAACTCCGGGTACGCGTCATAAATGCGGTACCAGGTATACACTACCGGCATCGCAAGAGTGAAATGCGTCTCGAAGAAATCGTTGTACCACGGACGGTGAAGGTCGTTCTGGTCTCTTTTGTGGGGAAGCTCCGGCTGTGGATGCTCGAAATAGTCGTACCAGTACCGCCACCCGTCGTTTGGGTACACCGCGTAATTCGTTACAAGCGCCTTCGGGTTTCGCGCAAGGATCGGGTCCGCGTAACACTCTCGCTGGAGCCTGCTGCGCATCTGGCGGATGCGCGCCTGAAACGCGGCAAAATCGTCTATGTTCGGCAGGTTCTCGCGGCACCGCGCGCACTGCCTGGAAGACCTCCACGCATCGTTCCACTCGTGCGGGCCATCAATCTCCCAGTCTGCAGTCACGATCCCGATGGGAACCCCGGCTTGATGGTATGCCTCCACGTACGCCGCAACGCGACCCAGTATGACGGGCATTCGGTGTTCCAGTGCGAAGGGACACCCCATTTTCGGCCCGCTGAACGATTCATCGAAGAACGGCTGTCCCGCCTCGTCCACGTGCGCGGTGGCGGCTGTTTTGTCGTAAAAGCTGTAGAGCAGAGCGTTTGCATCGCAGGCCACCGTAAGCCCGAGTTTTTTCTGTATCCTCCCGATCCGCAACGCTTCTGCGATTCCGGCATCCTGGTTCGCCCCGGTCTGCCACATGCTGATGACGCCGATTCCCCGCGCTGCAAGTTCACGGATCGTCCATTCGGCTTCTTCGTCGTTCAACGCGCTCAGGCTGCCGATGGAATACTGATACACAAGCTCCCGCGAGCCCCTCTGGTTCCTCAGCGGAGGGCAGGCGTTGAGGACGGTGCGGATGTTGTCGGGAAGATTCGTGGGAACAGGCATGGGTAACTCCCTTGAAAACGCGGTGGAGGCGAACGCCAACAAAACACCTGTCAGATGGAACAAGATTGTCGACCCTTCAGAAACACGCGGGCAATCTGCGCCACATGCGGGAACACGTATCCATGATACTGGAAGACGTCGGAAAGGCGCAACGGAAACTGATCGACGCATGAATCGGTCAGAACGTCGTCTCGATCCGGGCGTGCACTTTTCCCCGTGAGAATGTGTCGTGCCGCCCCCATCCGAAATCAATTCCGAGATTCCCTGCGGCGGTACGGGCACGAAGCCCTCCCCCGTATCCGACAGGGTATGTCTCTGCCGATGCGGTCATGCCGCTCTGCGCGTCTATCCGGCGTGTGCGCACGTACCCGGCATCAACGAACACGAACACGCGCGCGGCCCCTCCAAGAAGGTACCGTAACTCGTGATTGCCCCAGATGATCCGATCACCGGCGAACTGGTCCTGTCGGTACCCGCGCAATGTCAGAGCACCTCCCAGCCGCAGTTCATCCGCGGCGGAGAATGTGGTCCGCCCGCTGGTGCTGGAAATCTGCCCTCCGTGCCAGCCAACCGCGGCGACGATGGCGCGCCGCACCGGCAGGAAATGCTCAAGGTCAACCTTCACCACGGACACTCGCTCGTTCCGTAACCAGGCGGATCCGCCGTAGTACGCGAGGAAATCGGAGTCGTACACCCGATTCCTCCGCATATCGTACCGCCAGTCCAACGCGTATCGCATGCCGGTCGTGGGGTTCTCCCGCACGTCCCGCGTGTCGTATTCCGTTTCCCCTCGCAACGTCACGCTCCGGTACCGCGGACCACCGAGAAGGGGTACTGAGTCGCTGCGGACGATTTCGCGGCCGATGCTTGCCGCCACCACCACGTCGGGGACGAGTTCTCCGCCAACAGCCAGTTCAAGACGCTCGAGCGCGTACGCGGTGCGCTGCTCAACGGCAAGCTTCCCTTCCGCATCCACAGGAAAGCCGGCGACCCACGGCTCCCGGTACGAAAGGTCCAGCGTGGTCTGTTCTGCCTGAGGACGATTCCAGCGAACCGCAAGCCGACGTCCCGTACCCAGCAGGTTGCCCAGCGTCACATCCGCAAGACCCGTGAACTCTCCGCGGGAGTTGCCCTCGCCCGGCTGGTAACCGACGACACCCTCAAACCTGTTCGGGCGGCCTTCCCGAACGGAGATGAGAAGATCAGCGGTTCCGGACGCGGAGTCGCTCCATGCCAGGGCAGGCTCCCCTACGGCATCGAACATCCCCGAACGATTCAACCGCCGTACCCAGCGCTCAACGTCTTTCTGGGAATACGCGCTTCCCGGCGTCCGGCGCAGTTCGCGCGCAATGACGTGACTTTTCGTGATTGTGTTGCCCCGGGGAACCACGCGTGCGACACGCACGAGGGGACCGGACACCAGGCGCGTATTCACCACGAACCGCGAAGCGGTGTGCTCGTGTGCTGATACAAGCGTCGCTTCGGTAAACGGGTATCCCTCCTCTGCTTCCCGTCGAAGGAGCCGGTACACTGCGTCGGGTGTGGATCGAAAACCCGGCAGGCGCTCCGAAAGTGAATCCGTCACGTCCCCCCGCGTGCGCTGGATTGCAAGGGTGACGCTGGCGATATCGCCCTCGTGAACCAGTATTTCGCGCACGGCATCCCCGTTTCGGGAGACGTAAAGCGTGTCCTGCAGAATGGCGGACCAGAAGCCTGCATCTGAGTATTCCTTCCCGATGCGGCGCAACCCGTCAGGGCCGGACGCCCACAGACGGATGCGATCCGCCGGAAACGCCCTCGCGCCGTGGACAACCACGCGAACCGAGTCAGTCCGGACGGCATCGGCGGGGGAGATTTTGGCGCAGCAGAACACGGCGCACGCGCCGGTCGCAAGGGCAGCGATTCTGCGTATCATGGGCAGCGGTTCCGGGGTCTGCCGGATGCGGGAAACGCTCCGGCACCCGCAGACGCGCGCCGGGCCGAATGGAGGGAGGGGGGCATCGGGCGAACCCCAACCGGAGGACTACTCGTCTTCCTCGAACTCCCGGTTGCCGATTCGGGCTCGAATCCACCACGACGGCGGATAGGAGGTCTGGAACTTCTCTATGCGATCGAGAACCGGTTCTCCGAGCACTTCCGCAAGGCGACGGAACCGGCAATCCATGATGGACATGAAGGCCGCTTCCCGAATCACATGCACGACGTCGTCCGTGAGATACCCGTCCACGCGGACCGGTTCCACTGCGGGGTCGTCCAGCAGGTCAGCGAGGGTACAGATGGTTTCTGATTCGTCGCTTCCCGCCATGCGTTCGATGGCGCATATGCGGGTGATCTGTGGTTCTTTCGGGTCGGAAGCGATGCGCGCAAGTTCTTTTTCCAGCGCCTCATCCCCTTTTTCAAGGTGGATCAGCGCGTGGCTGACGTGCGCGGAGAGCATGTCGCGCCCGGCGGGAAGCACCCGTTCGAGTTCGCGCAGGGTTGCTTCTGCGTGAATACCGCCAAGGCCCTCCAGAGCCAGCACCGCGGAAGTTGCCACCTCAGGAGCGTCGGAAAAGGCGTACCCTTTGAGCACCTGGGCGACTCTATCGCGATACGCCGCCGACCACCCCTTTCGGGCGCGGCCGAGCATCCCCAGGGCAGCAATCGTGGTGGCGACGCTGGGGGAGTCTTCACAACGGCTCAGGATGCGAAGGAGAAAGGGCGCAGCCCTCCAGTCTCCCAGCGCGCCTGCGATACCGATGTAACCTTCATGATAATTTGTGGGGAATTCCGCATGGGGTTTGTCAAAAAGTTCTTCCGCCAGCCGCTCCGGATTGAGGAAATAGCGCGACAGCAATCGCAGGTCCGTCAGGTCCGTGGAGAACCCCGAATCGTCCGTATCGCCGAACTCATTGACGCCGATGTAATGAAACCACTGCGCGAGGTCGTCCCCTTTGGCGGTTTCTTCGAACGGGATTCCGCGATTGCACAGTTGCAGGCACGCCATACGGAACACATCACGCGCCTCAGCCGCCTGGAGGCACCCGCGTTCAACGTAATGGATCAGGGCGAGCGCCAATTCCGCCAGCGCCTGCGCGCTTTCCTCCTCCGCAACAATGTCGAACGGCTCCAGAAGGTCGTCCACGGGAACCTCGGGAGGCAGGTTCGCGAGGGTGGACGAAATCTCCTCGGGATCATAGTCGGCACTGTGCCATTCGCCGACCCATTTCGCCACCCGTTCGGCGGCGCCCCGGTCGAGAGACGGCAGGACGATCCCGCGAAGGGGAACCGCTACGGTTTTTCGCTCCATGTGCGACTCCGGCAGGGGAAATGGGGTGGATCAGTTTGCGCCATTGGCAAGAACGCCAGCGATCCGTTCCATCCGTCCGAGCAGTTGCTCCACTTCGCACGCGCAATCATCCGACGCCCGGGCGACGATTTCCCCGGTTTCCACGTTGATGAGGCGTGCCGTGGTGGTGTACGTACTTCCGAGTTTGCCGATCGTTCCCGTAATGATCCGGTTGACACCGACGAGGCGACCGATTTCCACCACGCAGGCGTCAGATTCACACGCACCGGAAACCTGGAACTCCTGTTCGCGCAGAATCTCTTCCATGCGTTCACGTTCTATCACCATAAATATACCAGTGTCCACAAGCTCAGCCCGCAAACGGTCGGTAAGAATGGCTACTTCGTCCCTTGATACCCCTACCCCTTTGAAATCCACCACGGCCACCGCTACCCGTTGCTCTGCCGGCTGACGACGAACCAACACGGGCGGCGCCACAGCCGATTCGGGGGGCGCCGCAACCACGGAAGCCGCACCGGTGGCCGTCGCGCGGCGCGCTGCAGCCGCCTGTGAGATCCGCTCCGCAATGATGAGCCGCAGTTGTTCCCACTCCTGGCGCAATGAGGCGGGCGGGTTCGTGGTGAACCAGTCAGTGTCCGGCTCATCCCGGCGCCTGTCGTCCCTGTCATGGAACATGGCGCCCACAAGCGAGGTACCTTTTCGCATCTGATACTCGCCGTTGAGAATCAGCGTGCTGTCGGAAAGCGACACGACCACACGATCCTGCCCCGAATAGCCGAAGAAGATCTTCATCCAACCTGCCGTCATGCGCCAATCAGTGGAAACAGTACCCACGCGTTCGTTCACGAGGGCGGGACTGTATCCTCGCTCAGTCAGGGCGGCGACGATAATCTGAACGGCCTGGTCCCGGTCTTGAACAGGCGTGACGGGGGCCAGCGAACGGTAAGGCTGGGTAGCCAGAACGCCGCAGCTCGATCCGGACGCGGCAAGAACCGCGGCGATCCAGAGGAATCCGAAGCTGGAACGGCGACCTGCAGGCAAGGCTGGATAGACTCGTTCCCAATGGTGAAGACGGACTGTCCGGCACGGACTGCCCGGTACGGACTGTGAGGCGTGTCACATTGCTGACGTATTAAGGGTACCCCGCGGGGGGCGATTTGTCAATCAACGAAGCCCTTCGCTGCCGACGACGATGCCTTTCGCGATCTCCGCGCCTCAATCGCACGCGGCACAAGCTCCATGAGACTCGCCATCCGGACGTTCCACGTTACGCTGAACAACAGGGCGATCCCCCACAGCCCGACGATGATGTTGGCCCCCCACATCGCCAGCCAGGGCGGGAGGTATCCTCTGTCGGCAAGTTGTTCACCGGCGATGAGAGACGCCCAGTAGAGAAGGAACAGCACGAGACTGGCGACAATTGCCACCGAGCGACCGGTCCCGCGTGCCATCATGCCGAGCGGAGCCCCGATGAGAACGAATACGATGCAGGCGACAGGAATCGAGAACTTCTTGTGGATTTCCACGCGGTACTGATTTGCCATCTGCCGGTAGCCCTGGCGCACCCTTTCTTCTGACGCAATCTGCTGCCTGCGGTAATCCGCCGCCATCCCCGTGTCGGCAACCAGTGCGGCAATCCGCGCGTCGACTGCTTCGACCTGGCGATCGTACATTCGTGCACGCTCCAGCATGGCCGCGGAGGAGAGCTCGCGATCACCGCGGAACCCCTCCGCCCGCCGAAGCTGCTCAGGGTTCCCCCTTTGTCGGTCGGCAATAATGATTGTCTGCCGTTGAAACTGCGTGCGTATGTCACTTTCCGGGTTTTTCGAGTCAACCTGACTCATTTCCCCGTCGTTCAGGACGAGGCGCACCGTCGCGCCACCGTCCCACATTTCAATCGTTCCGCTCTTCGCCGTGACAACGGTTGGCCGGGTCCCGCCCGCCTGGTCAAATTGATAGATCAGAATGCCTTCCAGGCGGGACCCCGAGGCGTCGTCCCCCGCATCCGGTGATTCCAGTATCACCCTATCTACGCGCAGGACGTACCCGGGGAAATCAGTGATGAACTGCCCTTCCCGGCTTTTGAGGCTGATCGCCGGCTTCTTCTCTCTCAAGGCATTCAGGAGAACCCGTGCCCGGAAATTGCTCTCCGGAAGAACCGCATTGTTGAACCACATGAGACCGGCGGCTACGATACCGCCGGCGACCACGGACGGGACCACAAGTGAGGCCGGGCTGATTCCGACGGCCATCAACGCCGTGATCTCATTGTCGTTGGCCAACCGCGCAAACGCCATGAGCACCGAAACAAGAACCGCCATCGGCACCGCGAGCGCGATGATCCACGCGAAGTTGAGAACAAAAAGCTGCAGAACCGTTCCGACGGCGATCCCCTTGCCCAGAATGCTGTCCATGACGTCGATCAGCAAATCGAGGACAAGGATGAAGAACACCACCGCGAACGCGAAAAAGAACGGACCAACGTGCTCCCGCAGGACGGCTCTCCAGATCGTTCGCATATGCGCGCACCCTGAATTCGTACCGGCCACCAGATCGCCGGGGTTGTAAAGCCGGTTTCCGCGTGGGTATACTCTACGTTCGCTCCAGCCCGGTCGGGGGCGACGGGTTCCCCGGCGTCACCGGGGGTGTCTTCTTCTCGCAAAGGCCGTGAATATCGCCCACTGCGTTCGTTCCTCGTGCGAAACACGCGACACGTCCCTCTGGTGAACGTGCGGCGCCACTCCGTGGTATGGCGGAAGGTACCGATGCCACGTCGTGCACGCAAACTCCGGGGTCGTGTGTGCCGTTTCCGTGCCTCCGGGTGGCCCGCCATCCGGTTGCGCGGATCCCGGGGAAACCCATGCGTCGGTAGTCTCGTGGTTTCGGTTGGCAGCCCCGCCCTTCTGGTGGTTTGAGAGGGAGCTTCCTCACGTGCCGGGAAAGTGGTGTGCCGTGTCTCGATTTGGAGCCCTTTCCGTGGGATTGTGGCTCTTTTCGAGTTTCGGCGCGCCTTCCGCGCAACACCTGCCGCCCGTTGCCCCCGCGGCCTTCGATTCGGCGGGTACGGATACGTCGTCGTCTGTTCCCGACTCCGGCCGCGTGCAGCTCCCGCGGCAACGTTTCTCGCCGTACAGGCCGCCCCAGCCGGGATTCTTCTATACCCGCAAATCCCAGATTGATTTTTCCCGCGGTACGGTAACGACAATCACCTCCGTTGGCGGCGTGGAAATCGGAGAACGGATCGTCAGGCCGCTGGACAAGGCAATCGCAGAGGACATTGCTCCACGGTTGGCGGCCAGCCTCAGCCAGACACGCCGCCAGCAGGGGCGCCCCACCACCGGCGGCGATACCGGCCCGCGCATCGAGATGCAGTATGAGATTCCTAACCTGCCGCCGGTTGCGAAAACAATCATCGGCGAGGGCCCCAGCACGCTCCACATATCGGGGTACGGCCGAATCACGATGAGCGGCAGGAGCCAGTACCGCACCGGGGAAACCGTAGGTTCCACCTACCAGCAGAGCAAGTTCCCCACGCTTTCCATGCAACAGGAACTCAGTTTCAAAATTGACGGGACCATTGGAAGCAAAATCTACGTCAGCGTGGATCAGGATACGCGCCGGATCAGCGAGCTGGACAACAACGTCCATATCCGCTACCAGGGGGAAGAGGACGAGATTGTCCAGGAGGTTGAGGTCGGCAACACTAACCTCTCCCTGCCCGGAACGCAGTTTGTCAGCGGCGGCGTTCAGCACAGCGGTCTGTTCGGCATCAAAGCGAGGGCTCAGTTCGGTGATCTCGAAGTGACAATGATCGCCAGCCAGCAAAAGAGCTCATCACAGAAACGCACCTTCCGCGGGGGCGCACAGGCTTCCGAAACGAAGATTCTGGACGCGGAATACATCCCGCGCCGGTTCTACTTCCTCGACGCGAGCTACCGAATTCAGTATGCTGCCGCGCTGGAAAAGCTTCGCAACAACCCGTCGATGAAAGACCTCGACATCGGAATCGTTCCCGGCTCAGGGCAACGGCCGTGGGCGCGGGAGATCGTCGAAGTGAACCTGTACCGGGGCGTTGCGGCCACGGCCGGACAGGTGGACGTCAAAGACGGATTCGGCGTTCCGGCCATGCTCACGGATTCTTCCGGCAACGATCTGACACTTTCACCCTACGACCCCGCAACCCTCCAGGCGATGGCGGAAGGAAGCGGGGGCCGCATTCGGCAGGGCGGGTGGCAGCTCATCCCGAGCACCGAATACTACCTCGACCCCGACCTCGGGTACGTGGATTTCGGAACGAGCCTCTCCGACGGGGCGATCATCGGCGTGGTGATCAAATTCATCAACCAGGCGGGGGTGATTGACTCGTTCCCCAAATGCACCGACCCGAGCGTGCTGGTTACCAAGATGGTGAAATACGCCCCGAGCCGGTCCACCGACCCGACATGGACGTACGAATGGCGGCACGTCTATTTCGTCGGTGCGCGTGACTTGAGTCCGACAGATTTCCGGTTGGAAATCGTTGACGCAAAAGTGGCAGGCACGCCCAACACTCCCGCCAATTCGGCGCAAACGTATCTCCAACTGATGCAACTGGACGTGGCGTCGGGAACCGATTTGACAGGACCCGCGGACGGTCTGGTGGACAACAACCGGGTGAAACTCGACCTGAAGACCGGTCTTGTGTACTTCCCTTTCCTGGAGCCGTTCCAGGAGGCGTTCGTTTCTCTTGAAGGTGAAGGGAATCCTGCGCTTTATCAGGAAACCAACCTGTCGGGTCGTGACAAATACGCGCTGGTTGCGACGTACAGCAAGGCCTCCACACGGATTCAGCTCGGATTCAACATCATGGAAAACACGGAGGTGGTGAAACTGAACGGCGTGCGCCTCACGCGGAACATAGATTATACCATCAACTACTTCACCGGAGAACTCCTGTTCACGCAATCCGTGGCGGATCAGGTAAGCCAGCCCGGCGCGGACCTGAGCATCGATTACGAGATGAATCCGATTTTCAAACCCGACCAGGAGTCCCTTGTAGGTCTGAGCGGAGTGTACCGGCTTGGCGAACGGGGCAACCTCGGCGGAATCGTGATGTACAACAGTGAGCGAACCTCGTCCACGCGCGTGCGGGTTGGTGAGGAGCCGAGCCGCATGACGGTGTTTGCCACGTACGCGAACTACGAATTCAGGCCGTCGTGGATCACAACGGCGGTGGACATGCTCCCGTTCATCGAAAGCGACGAGCCTTCCACCCTGCGCCTCGAAGGCGAAATCGCGCAGAGCCTCCCGAACCTCAACACGCGCGGTACGGCTTATCTGGACGACTTCGAAGGGGCGGGCAACCGGACCCCGATCGGTATCGGACGCAGGGGGTGGGCGCTTGCCAGCCCGCCGGTGGATCTACGGCTGCGCCCCAATGAACTTGACCGCAACCGCCGCGGCAAGTTCGTATGGTTCAACCCGTACAGCCGGGTCAAGACGATAGACGTGTTCACCAGCCTCTCCGAAAACGAGCTCACCCAGTCGGAACGCTTCATGGATGTCCTCAATCTCTGGTTCCGGCCCAAAGGGACGACGGATTCCGAGCGCCAGGCAAGCTGGGGAGGAATTATGCGTTCCTTCGGAACAACAGGGGTGGACCTGCAGAAAACGCAATTCCTGGAGATATGGGTCCGCGCAGGTGCAAATCCGTTTGACCCTGACCGTATCGGAGGGGTTGCGCGGCCAACCGGAACTCCCGTACTGCACATCGACCTCGGGGATATGTCAGAGAATTCCCACCTGTCTACCAGAACCGGGATCTTCCGGCTGACGGACTTCAACACGGAAGACTACATAATCAACACGAAGTATGTTGACCAACGGTGGGAAAGTTACCGGAACAACGGGATACTTGACTTCAGCGGCAACGACCGGGGCGAGGACGTTGGCCTTGATGGCTGCCCGGATGCGTATGAAGACGGCAACGGCGGCTGTCTGGATACGCCCAACCCGGATTACCCGGCGGTGACCGATGACCCGAACGGAGACAACTGGTCGTTCCGGCACACGGGATCCCCGTACGATTTCGAGCGCATCAACGGAACACAGGACAACCGGCAGGATTCCGAAATCCAGCCCTATCCCGATACCGAAGACCTGAACGGAAATGGCTCGCTTGACAGGACGAACAACTACCTCACGTACACCATCCAGCTCGATGAAAACAGCCCTTACGCGGTGGAAGAAACAGAACAGGCGCGCTCCGGCTTCCGGTTGTACCGGATTCCCTTGAAGGAACTCGGCATGGGCACCGTAAATTCAGTCGGAGGAACGGCGCCCGCCTTCAACCGAATCACCACGGCGCGCATGTGGGTGGATGGCGTTCGCGATTCAGCGCTCTGGGTTACCATCGCCTCGATGGACTTCGTCGGGAACGACTGGGAAGAGGTGAAGCAGTCGGGCGAACAATTCGCAACTACCACGGTGAACACGCAGGACAACAAGGCATACACCCCGCCGCCCGGCGTGGAACGAGAACTGGACGCGCTTACCGGCGCACTCCGGCGCGAGCAATCGCTCGTGATGCAGATCATGGAAATCGCCCCGGGGCAGACCTACCGCGCACAACGCGACCTCTACACTGCCGTGAATCTTACCGATTACCGCAGACTGCGCATGTACGTGCACGGCCCCGAAACAGGCATCAACCCCACGTGGGACCATCTGGCCGCGTTCCTGAGGCTCGGGCTGGACTCGACCAGCTACTATGAGCTGCGGATCCCGCGCCTCTACCCCGGCTGGGATGAGCGGAATTACGTTGACGTGTTCATAGACTCGCTGACCAATCTCAAACTGACAGATACCGGGCAGTTTTTTTCCGGACGCGATACGATCTCCACTGATGGAAGGCTTCGGGTTGTGGCGGCACAGCGTGGCGCCAGCGTAACCTTGCCCTCGCTTTCCTCCATCCGCGTGCTGCAGATCGGCATTGTCAACCTGAGCGACCATACCATACGTGCGCCGTCCACAAATCAACCCATTCAGGTCTGGTTTGATGATCTTCGGCTCGAGGGCGTGCGCAATATCGCCGGCCGGGCGTACCGTGCCGGTTTGAAAATGCAGATGGCTGACCTGGTGAATTTGCAGGTTTCGACGAACCGGCAGCAGATCGGCTTTGGAAGCATCCAGAACAAGCAGGGAAGCGGCACGGAAACACGGTCGTACACAGTCGCCGTGGACCGGTTCCGGCTGGACAAACTACTTCCCCCCGCCTGGCGGGTGTCCGTTCCGGTCAACCTGAATTACTCCGTCAACACGAACGTTCCTCGTCTCAAACGGGGTTCGGACATCGAACTGATTGATCAGCGCGATAAGGACGTGGAGCGCGCGCGGACGGCGACCATAAATGCGTCCACGTCCTTCGTGAAGAGCTCCCAGTCCCGTAATCCGGCCATCGGGCTCACTCTCGATCGTGTGGGGGCGGGTGTCACGTACAGCCTTTCGCACGGGCTCACGCCGGGTCTTACTTCCCGGGATAGCTCTCACTCGATGAGCTACACGGGGAGGTTCAATTACGACCTGACGCCGCGGCGACCTCATCAGCTCCGCATCCTGGGATGGGTACCGGACCGCCTTCCCGGCAAAGTGGAGGAGACGGAATTCGCCTACCTGCCCACCAGCCTCCGGTTCGACGCCACCACGACGTTCCGCGCTGACTCATCATGGTCGAAGCAGAAGGTTCTCGGAAGGGATACGACGCTGGCGCGGGGGCAACGGGTGTTCACGATTTCGGAAGCATACCGTATCGGGTTCCAGCCCTTCCGCTCGCTGACAACGGCGTACGACATGTCGCTGAACCGCGATCTCGCCGATGCGCTGGAGGAGGATACCGGTCCCGGAGCAGTAATGCAGTCGCTGGCGAAAAACATTTTCCGAAACCGGGAAATACGCCGGTCCCAGAACACGAGCATCAACTACTCCCCGACGTGGCCCTGGTGGTTGGGCCAATCCTATACCTACACGAACCAGTACAACGACAACAGCGACCCGCGCACCACCTCCGGAAGCACCTCCGGCGCACGGCAGTATGAGGTCACCAACTCGCGGGGGTACGGCATATCGAGCATGACGTTCAAAGTGCGCGATATCCTCACCCGTTTTTCCGGTGAAACCGGAGGAACGGGCGGCGGCATGCGGCGTGGCGGAATGGCACCGGCCGCTCCACGGCGGCCGGTTTCGACGGACACCACGGGAGGCTTCTCTCTGCTCCGCCCCCTGCGGGCAACGGCCGGTTTCGGGGGCAATCATCTGGAAAACGTGGTCGGCCGCATCACGTTCAACGAGCGATTCATGGGCACCCAGATTCCCGACTCGCTCCGTCCCGATCTCAAATACCAGATACTGGGAATCGGCAGGCACCCGGTGTTGCCCGGTGTGTCGTACACCATCCGCCCGCAGAACTCCATCAGTCAGGATCTGGGCTGGGATGTATCAAGTGGTCTGCAGTTGCCGTTGAGGATGCGGCTGCAGGCGAAGTACGCGTTCCGCACAACCAAAACCATGGGTGCGCGCGATACCACGCGATCCCGCGATATCACCTTCCCGGACGTCGGGTATTCATGGGACGGCCTCGAGTCGTTGCCTCTTCTCCGCATCGTCACCACGCGCAGCGAGGTCCAGTCCTCGTTCACGCGCCGGATCAACACAAGCTGGACGAGAACAGGCGGGCTCCCCGAGCGCCTCGACCGCCGTTCCACCTCGTATGTGCTGAGCCCGCTCTTCTCGTGGAGCATCCTCTGGAAGAACAGCATTCGGTCCACGATCAGGAGCACATGGGATCAGACGCTCGACGAGCGGTATTCCGCGGCGGGAATCTCTTCGACCCAGACAACCAACTGGGGCGTTACGCTCAACACGACGTACGAGCTTCAAACGTCGCGCGGAATCTCAAAACCGTGGGGCGGCAAGTGGCAACTTGCGGGCAACATCAACCTGTCGCTTGACGGAAGCTACTCCGGCAGCTACGCCGTCGGGCTGGGTGCCAACCCCTCCACGGGTGGCGACCTTGTGCAGGGGCATACACGCACGTGGAGCATCAAACCACAGGCACAGTACCAGTTCAGCCGGACCTTTACCGGGCAGGCGCAGATAGAAGTCGGCTCCATGACGGACCTGCGCAACCACTACACGATGAAAACCCGTGCCGTCATGATTACCGGAGAACTCCGATTCAACTGAGCGGGCGATCAACACCGCAGACGGCCGCGCTCTGACAAGGGGACACAGGATGAAACGCGTGAAAATCGGCTGGGCAACGCGCGACGTGACTACCACCGAACCGGTGGGCATTCCGGGGCAATTTCACCTGCGCATCTCGGAGGGCGTCCTCGACCCGCTCACCGTCACCGCACTGGTGGTTGATGGTGGGGACGACACCGCCATTTTCCTTTCGGCCGATCTCGTGGTAATACGTTCATTTCTGCTCGACCTCGTACGGGAAAAAGTAGCGCGCCTCAACCCCGAAATCCCGGTGCTCAAAATCCTGATGAACGCCACCCATACGCACACCGGCGGTGACCATTACACCAGCGGGTCCGATGACTTCCCGTGCGACCTGCCCCGCTATTCCGGCGACGAATACCGCGAACTCCTCGCGACCGGTTGCGCGGAGGCAGTGGCCGAGGCATGGGCGACGCGCGCCCCCGGTGGGGTAGCGTGGGGATACGGCTACGCGGTCGTCTCTTACAGCCGCCGGGTGGTCTATTTCGACGACGTATCCCAACGCCCCGGCGCGACCAGGGATTCCGCTGCCGGTGTGAACGGCCATGCACGGATGTACGGCAACACCAGCGATCCGATGTTCAGCCATTACGAGGCCGGCGCGGACCACTTCGTCAATCTGCTCTTCACGTTCGACGCGGAAAATCGGCTCACCGGTGCCATCGTCAACGTGCCGTGCCCGTCGCAGGTGTCGGAACACCTCTGGCAGCTTTCCGCCGATTACTGGCACGACGTCCGCCTCGCCATCCGCAAGCAGTTCGGCAATATCTTCATCCTTCCCCAGTGCGCCGCTGCGGGGGATCTTTCCCCGCACATCCTCCATTACAAGAAGGCGCTTGAACGTCGTCTCGCGCTGAAGGGCATGTCCGAACGGCAGGACATTGCCGAACGGATCACCACCGCCTTCGCCGAGGTCTACTCGTGGGCGCGGAACGATGTCCGTACCGAGGTTCCGGTGCGCCACGCCGTCGAAACCGTGGAGCTTTCGCGGCGGAGGATCACGGAGGATGAGTTCGAAGAAGACAGCCGGATGCTCGAGGAATTCAACAAGAAGCAGTTCGCCACGGAAGGCACCCCGAAGGAGCGCCTGATCCACGATTCTTTCCTGTCAGCTCTGCGCAAACGGGCGCAGGGAGTAATTCACCGTTACCGCACGCAGGACGCCAACCCGAAACTGCCCATGGAACTGCACGTCATCCGGATCGGAGATGTGGCATTCGCGTCCAACCGGTTTGAACTCTACATGGACTACATGCACCGGATTCAGGCACGCAGCCCGTTCGAGCAGACGTTCGTGGTGCAGCTTGCCGGCGTGCCGGGGCCCGACGGGGGCACCTACCTTCCGACGGAGCGCGCGGTGTGGGGCAAGGGATACGGCGCCTCGCGCTACTGCAATCAGGTCGGCCCCGAGGGCGGGCAGGAGCTTGTGGAGCACACCCTGCGGCTGCTGAACGGGGTGAAGGACTGATTGCCCGCGCGGACCCACGGTCGGCAAGTGGCGGGCCACCCTGCGGGCGGCAGGTGTATCGAAAACACTAATTCCCGCCCGACCGTAGCACGGGCGTCCCGCCCGTGCGCGCAAATTGCCCCATTCAGAAACTGCACGGGCAGGATGCACGTGCTACGGTTATTCTTCGTATACGCGCAACACCGCCATTCTGAGCAGCGTCCGCAGCGCGGACGAAAAGCGGAGAATCTCCCCCGTCCGGGCTCCTCGATACAACGCTGCGTCCGCGGCGCGGACGTTCGCGCCACTCGGAGACCGGGCACACCCGCACGCGGTGGGGCAGGCATTCCTGCCTGCCATATGCTTCTCTTCACTTCCCCTTCTTCTCGACCGCCACGTGCTCGCTGCTCACCACGCATCCGCGTTCGTCAACCAGATTTATGTAGTGCCCCGTCGCGCCGGCGGGCACCTTCGCCGAGGCCTTCCCGGCCTTCGCATCCAGCGATGCCGGCACCGTCTCCCAGTTGCGCGTCATCCAGTTGCCCGTGTCCGTCGTCCAGTTGAACTCCGCAGCCACCACCGGCACCTCGCTCTCGAACTCCACCGATGACCGGCCGCAGCGGACGCCCTGCTTCGTGATCCGGGCCAGCGCAGGCTTTCCACGGAACAGATGCTCCGCCATGGCGAGTATCTCCGGCGGCGCCTCCCCGGCCGGGCCGTGGGCATGTTCCATACGGACGCGAACCGCCAGCGTGCGCCCATCCTTCGGCAGGCGGTAAGAGAGTTGCAATGCGTCCATCGGGTAGGCGAAGTCGTTGGTGCCGGTCACCCAGAGCATCGGCATCGTGGCGCCGGGCAGATACACCGACGGATCCCACATTCGCAGCCACTTCTCGGCCTTTTCCTTCCCCATGTTCGCAAACGTTTCCAGCCACGCGGAGTTTAGGCCCAGGAACCCGCAGCCGTACACCGGCGCCGCGAACTTGAACCGCTGATCCACGCCGGCGACGATGCACGTCGTGTAGCCGCCCCATGAGACCCCGGTCAGCCCGGTGCGCTCGGCGTCCACCTCGGGGAACGACCGGATGAGTGAATGCCCCAGAACCGCCGCGGCGACGGCGTGGTACGTCCACTGATCCTCCACCGGCTCATCCACCGCGTCGAAGCCGCCCCAGCCCGCCGGGCCGCCGTGCTCGTGGCGGGGGTGGGGGTCGCCGTAGTCGCCGTCGTTCGTGCAGCCGCAGCAATCCATGGAGATGGCGGCATATCCCCGATCCAGCCACAGCTTCACCCAGGGAATAAAGGCCGAGCCGCCCCCGCCGTGGATCAGCACCATGGCGGGCACCTTCTCGCCCTTTTTCACCTTCGGGATGGCGTAATACGCGAACACCTTCGTCGGTTTACCCCTGAACGGCACGCCCTCGTAGAACACGGCTTTCATGTCCTTGGTGCTGCGCGTCGGATCGAGCTCCCACGCGGGCGTGGCGGAGAGGCGTGTCATATCCCAGGGGGTGGACCACCGCTCAGCGGCAGGTGTGGACGCGGTGGACGGCTTCGCGTTGGCGGTGGGTTTCTTTGTTGCTGGCATTAGGGGGCTCCATCTGGCAGGGTACGTCAGAGCAAGAACTGGACATCGAAAACAGTATGGAAGATCACTTGTTGAACAAATCCCGCCCCCCTCACCTTTCCCCCTAGCCCCCCTCGCTTTCGATGTTTTAAAGACCACGCACCGCACACAAAAGGGTCCACCGTGTCCACCCGGTCCACAAAACCGACCACCTGGCGTCGCATCGCAGAGGACGCCTCCCTGCGCCGGTCGCTGCTCCTCCGGTGCGAGGCGCTGCGTGCCGTTCGCGAGTGGTTCTGGGCGCGCGGGTTCGTGGAGATAGACGCACCCGTGCTGGCGCCGTGGGTCGGCATGGAGCCGCATCTCGTCCCGCTGGAAACGCGGATGTCCGACGGCAAGAGAGCCCTTCGTGTGTTCCACCAGACCTCGCCCGAATACGCACTGAAGAAGCTTCTCACCGCCGGCATACCCGATTGCTTCGCGCTGGGGCATGTGTTCCGCGACGGGGAGGTTTCGCCGATGCACAACCCGGAGTTCACCCTTCTCGAGTGGTACCGCCGCGGCGCGGACTACACCGCCCTGATGGACGACACGGCTTGCTTGACGGCTGAGCTGGCCGTCAAACTTTGCGGCGCGCCGATCATCCAAGTCGGCGGCAAACAGATAGACCTCACCCCACCGTGGGAACGCATCACCGTCGCCGAAGCGATGCAGCGCTGGGCGGGGGTCGACATTGAGGCCAACGTGGAGGACGAGGCGTTCAGGGCGGCAGCGCGGGAGGCAGGTAACGACTGGGTTACCAACGAACCATGGGAAGATCTGTTTTTTAAGCTGTTTCTTACCCACGTCGAGCCGCGCCTCGGGTGGCCGAAACCGGTGATCCTGTGTGAATACCCTGTTCGGTTCGCAGCCCTTGCGCGGCGGAGCCTGGAAAACTCCCTCGTCGCCGAGCGGTTCGAGGCCTACATCGCCGGGGTGGAGCTCTGCAACGGGTACAGCGAACTCACCGACCCGGTGGAGCAGCGCGAGCGGCTGGAGTCCGAGCAGCGCCAGCGCGCCGCGCTCGGTGCGGAGGTGCTGCCCGTGGACGAGGACTTTCTCGACGCGCTTGGTGGTGGGTTCCCCGTCTGTGCAGGAAACGCGTTAGGGGTGGACAGGCTCGTGATGCTGATGGCGGGAGAGACCGACATCGCCCGGGTGACGTGGTTCCCCTTCTCCGTCATGGCCGAGTGGGCGGAGCGGCACGGGCGTTGAACCGCTCCTTGGGCCGTTTCCCGAGTGCCGCGTTGGTTCCCGTTCCGGTCCGAATTACCCTCGGATAGACAAACCCACCCGTCCCGACAACCCGAAGAAAGGCCGTTCCATGAGCGAACTCCACGTTGATATGCTATCCGGCGCCGAGCGCGTGCGCGTTGCCTCAGACATGGGGTATTTCCCCGTGGCCGTCGTCACGAAAGACGGCGCTATCCTTGTCGTGTTCCGCGCGGGAGCCGGCCACATGGGGCGCGACGGCTACCTCGTATCGAGCCGATCTGAAGACGGCGGGCGCACGTGGTCCAAACCGGTGGTCGTAGTGAATACGCGCGCCTGCGACGACCGTAACCCGGCGGTGGGCGTCGCGCAGGACGGCACGGTGGTGGTCACCTACCACGCCAACGGGATGTACGGCGCCGACGGCAACTACATGACCGACCGGCGCAACCCGAAAGCACTGCACACCGGGCGCGTCCTTTCCACCAACCATGGGCGCTCGTGGGGCGAGCCGATGCTCTGGACCGACCAGACGCCGTGGGATAGCCAGTCACCCTATGGTTCCATGCTTACGCTGGAAGACGGCCGCATGGCGATGCCGATCTACCTCGAAAAGACGTGGCTGCTCTGGTCGCGCGATAACGGCCGCACATGGGGCGAGCACCAGCTTGTCGCCGACGACATCAACGAGACGGCGTATTGCGTGCTGCCGTCGGGCGAGTGGCTCCTTGTCGGCCGGTCGAACCGGGACAAGGAGCAGTCGTCGTTCGTGCGGAGTTCGCCGGATGGGAAGACGTGGTCGGAACCGCGCCCGTTCTTCGGGGGAACGCGCCATCCGTCCGACCTTGCAGTGCTGGCGGATGGATCGGTTCTGTGCGTGTTCGGCTACCGCAATGAACCCTGCGGCGCGCGCGCCCGGCGCTCGACGGATGGCGGAATGACGTGGTCGAATGTGGAACTGGTGGTGCACGACAAGGCCACCACCGGCGATTGCGGGTATCCGTCGGTTGTGCGCTGGAACGGCTGGGTGGTGATGTTCTACTACGATGCGAGCAAGGCGTCCCTGTTTGCCTACGACGGCACCGGCTGCGTCGTCGAGTGCGTGCGGGTGCGGGAGGAGGAGCTCATCGCGGCGGTGAGGTAGGAAAAGAAAGACACGAAAGAACACGAAGGCGATTGTCCGGGGCGCCGTGCGTCGCACCTCAATGTCGTCATTCCCGCGCAGGCGGGAATCCAGACCACCCGTTCAGGCCTGCGCACCCACGCCCGGGGCGAAATACCACAGCCCGGCTCGCAGGGCCGGGCGACCATGCGGATGAAAAACATCGCGGTGCCGGGACCCGACGGAGCGGGTCCCTCCAGAGATATGGTGCCCGGCGAAATGTTCGGTCGTCGAGTGGCGAACGCGGTTCGCACGCCGCGTTCGACGTATCGAGACGACGGGCGATGGGGAGAGCGGCTCCGCAAACGTGTCAGGCGATTCTTCGCTGCGTCCGCCGCGCAGGCGGCGCTCAGAATGACGCGCAAGTCGCAATAGTCATTCCCGCGCAGGCGGGAATCCAGACGACCCGTTCAGGCCTGCACACCAACGCCCGTGGCGACGCCCGCGGGCTTAGCTATATCGGCCCTTCAGGCCTTGCCAGGTGCGTGAAGGGACGCTGTAAGCCCCAACGGGGCGAAATACCACAGCCCGGCTCGCAGGGCCGGGCGACAGTGCCGCCGAAACGCATCGCGGAACCAGGACCCGACGTAGCGGGTCCCTCCCGCGAGGTGTTCCCGCGCCGGTCGTTGCGGCGGAAACGCCCCCTGACGTGGGGATTCTGGAGACCTCGTCGAACGCGGGCAAGAGCATTCATTTGGCTGCATTTCTGCGTGATTCTTCGTAATTTCGTATCAGAAACGGAGGACCACAGATGCGACCAACTTCCGATCTTCTGAGGAAAGAACGCGCCGCCATCCTGCAGATCGCGAGAAGGTACGGTGCACGCAATCTCCGTGTGTTCGGCTCCGTCGCGCGCGGTGAAGACACCGAGATGAGCGACATAGACATCCTTGTTGACTTCGCGCCGGACGTTTCGCTTTTCGATCATGCGGCCCTGATGGAGGAACTCGAATCCGCGCTTGGCAGGAAAGTGGACGTGGTAAGCGAGCACGGGCTGCGACCGAGAATGCGCGAGAGGGTTCTGAAGGAGGCGGTGCCGTTGTGAGGAGTGATCGGGAACGCCTTCTGGATGCGCTGGACGCGATAAGCAGGATCCGGGAGAAGGTGACCGAGGACCTCGATTCGTTCCTTGCGGACGAAATGGTACAGGTGTGGGTCACCCACCACCTCGAGATTCTGGGAGAATCGATCGCGCGGCTGTCTGACGAACTGAAAACGCACTACCCGCGCGTACCGTGGTCGCGTGCGGTGGCAATGCGGAATATCCTCGTTCACCATTACTTCAGCGTTGACCCCCGACAGGTGTGGAACACGGTTGCCAATGACCTCCCGAAACTCCAGCGGGATCTGGAGGCCATCCTGAAGTCCATGCCGGAAGAGAGTACCTGACGGGGCGTGGCATTTTGCCGGGTATTCAGGCATTGAGGACCCGACGGAGCGGGTCCCTCCAGAAGGTTGGTGTCGCGAGGCAGGCGCATTTATCGTCGCCGGTGGGTGCCGTCATTCCCGCGCAGGCGGGAATCCAGCCGGAAGCCGTCGGTCCGGAATTTCCGGGGTCGTGCGCAATGGTGCACACAACGCGCCTTGCCTATTCCGCCCTTGCCATGCCGCTTGTGGAGTGTGTACGGCCGCAAACCTGGATTCCCGCCTGCGCGGGAATGACGGCTTTTGTTCGCGGGCCGGGCGCAGCGTATCCTGCAGCCAGGGCCTGACGAAGCAGGCCCCTCCACCGGACAGCCACAGTACAACCAGGTGATTGCATGTTCATGTCGCGAATGACCCCCTTCGCTGTCGCATTTGCCCTCATCTCCTGCGCTCCCCCAGTCGAAAGGACACCGATGGCCACGCCCGCTTCCAATCGGCCCGCGCCTCTGGCCGAGTTACACGTCGACTCCCTCTCCTCCGCCGAACGGATCCGCGTGACGAAAGACTGCGGTTATTTCCCGCGTTCCGTGGTCACGCGGGACGGGGCGATCGTCATCGTCTACCGCGCCGGCGCCGGGCACATGGGTTCGGGAGGATACCTTGCGTCGGTCCGCTCCGAGGACAACGGGCGCACGTGGTCCGAGCCGGTGACGGTGGTCGCGTCGCCCCCCAACGACGACCGCAATCCGGCCCTCGGCATCGCACACGATGGCACACTTGTCTGCGCCTTCTGGCGCTGCCGGCTTTACAACAGCGACGGCACGCGCATTCCGCCTGACCAGACACCAAAGGAATCGGACGCGTACCGCACCGGGTTCGCCTATTCGACGGACGGAGGGCGATCCTGGGGAGAGCCGGTGTTCGCACCGGCGGGTGAGCCGTGGTCGCACTACTCGCCGTTTGGCCGAATCCTGACGGTTAGGGACGGGCGGCTTGCGCTTCCCGTGTATCTGGCGAAGAAGACGTGGCTTATCTGGTCGAGCGACAACGGGCGCACGTGGGAGGACCTCACCCTCGTGGCGGAGGACATCAACGAAACGGCGTACTGCGTTCTGCCATCCGGTGAATGGGTGCTGGTGGGCAGGGAGAACAACGGAACCGGTATGTTCTCGCTCGTGCGCTGGTCACAGGATGTTGGTCGGACATGGTCGGCTCCGGTGCAGTTCCTCGAAAACCGGCGCCTGCCCAGCGACCTCGTCGTGCTGTGCGACGGATCGCTGCTCGCAGTGCACGGCTACCGCACGATCCCGCGCGGTGTGCGCGCAGTCCGTTCCACCGACGGCGGGCGGACGTGGGGTTCCACCGATCTCGTGCTGCTGGAAGGCAAACCGAACACGGACCTCGGCTACCCGACGGTGGAGGTGAAGGACGGCTGGGTCGTGATCGCCTACTATGATGCCAGTGCTGCGCCCGAGGACAAGACCGACCCGACCGGCGCGTATCTGGAGGTCGTGCGGGTTCGCGAGCAGGAGATCATCGAGCGGGTGAGGTGAGGCGGAAACGATGGGGTAACCACGAAATACACGAAGTGACACGAAAAACGGTGGCTGAGCCTGCGCGAGCCTGTCGAGGGCCCGACGGAGCGGGTCCCTCGAGCGTTGAGCCGTCGCACGGTGGAGGAACGGTCATCGAGTGGCGAACGCGGCGTGCAACTACGAACAGGGGACTCGCAACTGATCCGCGTCATTCCCGCGAAGGCGGGAATTTATTCTCGGCGGCACCGATGGTGTGCCTCACATCGACAGCAACTCAGCCGGCTTCTGCAGGACGTCACCTCAGGCCACGTTGTAAGGTTTCGTGTTCTGGATTCCCGCCTTCGCGGGAATGACGGCTTTGGCAGAGATCATCAGGTACTTTCCATCATTCTGACGCCGCCTGCCGCTTTCTGAACACCACCACCCGGTTGGTGTTCGTGCCCTTGCTGCGGTTCTCAACTCCCCAGCAGTTGGACGTTTTCGTGAAGTGCTGGTCGTTGATCAGCACACACACCGGTGAGAGTTCCGCCGCGATGCCGCACGGAATCACCGCCTCCTCGAGGTTCACCGTTCCTGTCCGCACCTCACCCACCTCAAAGGCTACGTGCCCACTGGGTGTGAGCACGCGGGCAAGCTCACGGAACACCTCGCTCATCGCCGCCTGCCACTCCTCCAGCTTGCGCGCCATGGTAATACCGACGCTGCCTGCGTCGATCCCACAGAACCAGCACCGAAGCCAGTTATCCTGAGCGTAATTCACAATGTCCAGAAACGGTGGTGAGGTGACCACCAGTCGTACGGAATCGCCGGGTATTCCGGGAACCGACCCGGCAGGTTGCGTCAGAAACCGCGCATCCTTTCCGGCGTTCGCGAGCACTCGCCGTGTCTCGTCGTCGCAATCCCGCAGCAGGGACCTGGTTTTTCTCAGGATGATCTCCCTCACATCGCGCCGCGGAGGCTTCTGATTCCGGCGCAGGTTGATCTTCCGCTGTTGTGCAACAGTTACTGCCTGATTCGGCGGCAGCGTGTATACGGAGAAAAACCCCGGCGAGTGACCGGTGAGGCGGTTCACCGCCACCATGCGGATCCACCGGTGGAGCGCATCGAGTTCTCCACGTTGCTCCCGGGCATGCAGGTAGTCCCGCAGCGCACAGATTTCGCGCAGCGTTTCCGGGTGATAGAACACCTTCAGGTCGGTGCGCACGGCGGTCGCCGCATCCAGGTCAATCTCGGCCAGACGCTGTTCGATTTCGTCCATCTGCGGCGGATGCAGGCGCGGGCGGACAAGCATTTCGCTGAGCGGATTCACGTCGCACCCCAGCGGCACGCGGCCCAGCAACGCGGCTTCAAGCGGCGTTGTTCCACGCCCCATGAACGGATCGTACACGTGGTCACCCGGCGCGGTCAGGCGTTCGATGAAAAAGCGCGGCAACTGGGGCTTGAAACAGGCGCGGTAGGAAAGCTCGTGCAGGCTGTGCGCGGCGCGCTGGCGGGAAGTCCAGAACTCGTTCACAAACGTCGCAACGCTGACGGGTTCCCCCGAGAAGCTCGCGGAACGGGTCTCCCTGACTTCTGTCTCGCGCCCGAAACCGCGGAAGCTGCGAATGTCGTCCAGAAATGCGGCAGTATTCATCACATCCGGCAGCGTTACGTCCTTCGGCGGTTATGAAGGGGTTGTGGCTCCCGTGTGCCTACTGCCAGTGCTTCAATGGATGGCGGCGGTCCGCAAGAGGCAGTTTCGCCCGCGAGCCTGATATCTGCGATACGTACGTCGCCATGATCTGTTCCAGAACCGCGCGCCCGTCGTACCCCGAACAGGCGGGCACCGCATTCTCTTCGATCCCCTTGATAAGGGCACGCATCATGAAAATGGTGCTCCACCGTCGCTCCGCAACGACTTCCTTCTCCTCGTCGGCAAGCGGCACGGGGATGGTTTCCCAGAGGATCTCGTCGTTGGCCTTCCCGCCGCCGCCGTTCGTTACAAAGATGCTGGCGTCCCGGCCCCGGATGGCAAGCGCACCTTTCGTTCCCACGATTTCGAAGCCGAACGTCGCGGTGCCGACCCAGTATTCTGACACGCCCATTACCCCGCTGGCGTACCCGATCTGCATGGTGCACGCTTTTCCGGCGGTGAGGCCGGTATCCCGTTCGCCCGGTTCGATGTCCGCCGGTGTGATGTCGTTCCCCGCTGCGTTGGTGAGATGCGCGAACACCCATGCCGCGTCACTGCCAAACAGACGCATGGCGTCGAGGTAATGCGCACCGATGTTCATCATCCCGTAGCCCGCTTCGTACGTCTTGCACTCACTTCTGAGGGTGCGCAATTCCCCGATGCGGCCTTCTTTCACAAGCTTCACCGCGTAAAGGTAGACCGGGTCGGTGTGCCGCTGCGTGTTAATGGCGAGTTTCGCCCCGGATTGTTCGCTTGCGGCCACCATTGCGTCTGCCTCTTCGAGGTCGAGCGCCATCGGCTTCTCGCAAAGCACGTGAATCCCACGCTGGAGCGCGGCTACCGTCGGCGCGCAATGCTGGGCGGGCCGCGTGCACACGCACACGATGTCCGGTTTCACCGCATCGAACATCGTCACGTAATCTGTGAAATGCCGTTCCGCGGGGACTTCGAACGTTTTCCCGAACTCCGCCAGCGCTTCCGGACGAACATCCGCCAGACCCACAATATCTACTTCCGGCATCTTCCTGCACGAATCCGCGTGGGTATGCGCTATCCCGCCGCACCCTACGATCGCAACCCGGTAACGCGCCGCCATGAATGCCTCCTGAAAGAAACCAGTTAACACGGAAAACAGGCCGATACCGTGAATGTAGCGACCGCCGGGAGCGCGGACAAAGATGGCCGGCATGTTTTGCGAGGGGCGCCGTAATCGTTGCCGGTCTGTATCTTTCTTTCAACCACCTGTCCCGACATTGCACCCCTCAATACACGGCGACGGAACACACGATGGAACAGAACACCACTGGCACCACCCGATGCGGATACATCGCGATCATCGGTCCGCCGAACGCGGGCAAATCGACCCTCATGAATGCCCTCGTCGGCGAACGACTGAGCATCGTCACCCCGAAGCCCCACACAACCCGCACCCGCGTTCTCGGCATCATCACGGACCCCAACCGCAACGCGCAGGCCATTTTCCTTGATACACCCGGAATGGTTGCGGAGCCACGCTACCGCCTGCAGGAGGCGATGATGGAGCATATTCACCGCTCCATACGCGACGCGGACGTGATACTCGCCATGTTCGACTATACGCGACCGGACCCGGTGCTTATCCAGCGCACGGTGGAGCTTGCCGCCGTGCCGGACAAGGCAGCGGTGTTCGTGCTCAACAAGGTGGACCTTGCGGAGAAAGAACCGGATCTTTCGCCGTACCCGGAGGGGACAATTCCAGTCTCCGCCCTCCTCGAGCTGAACCTCCGTCCCGTCGGTGATGCCATTACGGCACACCTCCCTGAGGGTCCGTTCCTCTACCCGCCCGATACCATCGCTGAGCAACCGGAGCGGTTTTTCGTCGCCGAGCTCATACGTGAAACGATTTTTGTCACGATGAAGGAAGAAATACCCTACACCACGGCCGTGGTGGTGGAGGAATTCATCGAACGCACGCCAAAAGACTACATAAATGCGACCATTCTGGTGGACCGGGATTCCCAGAAAGGCATCATGATCGGCAGGAAGGGACAACAGCTCAAACAGATCGGTCAGCTTTCCCGGAAGAAGATCGAGGATTTCCTGGATCGCCCGGTCTATCTGGAACTTTTCGTGAAGGTGAAGCGCGACTGGATGAAGAAGGACAGCGAACTTCGCGATCTGGGGTATCTGGAACGGAAATAGGGCATCCCTCCCGACCAATTCCTGCCATTTCGACCTCACACACCGCGCGGATACTTGCCGAAACACTCACGATTTCGGTATATTTTTGCATTCTAGTGGTTTTGCAGCTCACCCGACCCGGTTACCCGTGAGCAAGGCGCTCAACCCGCCATCTGCACCATACCCGGAACGCACAATCACTGGAACTGAATACAAGCGCACAATTCACCTTTCGGTCAACAATTCCACGGAGGCAACTTCATGGCAGACGCAAAGAAGTACGTGTATCTGTTCGGCGGTGGAACCGCTGAAGGGAACGCGAAGATGAAGAACCTGCTTGGCGGTAAGGGCGCCAACCTCGCCGAAATGGCGGCGATTGGTCTCCCCGTACCTCCCGGTTTCACCATCACAACCGAGATGTGCACCGTTTACTACAAGCTGAACCAACGGTACCCCGCGGAATTGGACGAACAGGTAAAAACCGGTATCGCGCACATCGAGAAAATCATGGGGAAGCAGTTCGGCAGCCCGACGAATCCCCTTCTGGTGTCCGTCCGCTCCGGCGCGCGTATCTCGATGCCTGGAATGATGGATACGGTGCTTAACCTTGGCCTGAATGACACAACCGTCAAAGGCCTCATCAAGCAGTCTGGAAACGAGCGATTCGCGTGGGATAGCTACCGCCGCTTCGTGCAGATGTACGGCGACGTCGTGCTCGGCCTCAAGCCGCAGTCCAAAGACGAAGAGGATCCCTTCGAAGTCATCATCAAAGCCAAGAAGGCGGAAAAAGGTGTCAAGAACGACACCGAGCTGACGACCGAGGATCTCAAGGACCTCGTGGTGAAGTTCAAAGCCGCCGTGAAGCAGCGCAAAGGCATGGACTTCCCGGAAGACCCCAAGGAGCAGCTCTGGGGAGCCATCAACGCCGTGTTCGGGTCGTGGATGGGGAACCGCGCCATCATCTACCGCCGCATTAACAAAATCCCTGAAGACTGGGGCACCGCCGTTAACGTGCAGGCCATGGTGTTCGGCAACATGGGTGAAGATTCCGCCACCGGCGTTGCCTTCACGCGTGATCCCGCCACCGGTGAGAAGGTTTTCTACGGAGAGTTCCTGATCAACGCGCAGGGCGAAGACGTCGTTTCCGGCGTGCGCACACCCTCCCCGATCGCGGAACTGGCGAAAACCCAGAAAGCCGCATACGAGCAGCTTGAGGACATCCGCGCGAAACTCGAGAAGCACTACAAGGACATGCAGGATATCGAGTTCACCATCGAGCGGAACCGCCTGTTCATGCTCCAGACGCGCAATGGCAAACGCACCGCGCAGGCGGCCGTCCGAATCGCGGTTGACATGGTGAAAGAGAAGCTCATCACCAAAGAAGCGGCCGTCGCCCGCATTGATCCCGATCAGCTCGACCAGTTGCTTCACCCGATGTTCGACCCGGCGGCGAAGAAGAAGGCCACCGTTCTGGCGAAGGGCCTGAACGCCTCCCCCGGCGCGGCAGTCGGCAAGGTGTACTTCAACGCGGAAGACGCGGAAGCCGCCGCGGGACGCGGTGAGAAGGTCATCCTCGTCCGTCTCGAGACCAGCCCCGAGGACATCGGCGGTATGGCAGCTTCGCAGGGAATCCTGACGGTGCACGGTGGGAAAACCTCCCACGCCGCCGTTGTCGGCCGTGGCATGGGCAAGCCCTGCGTCGTCGGTTGCGGCGCGCTGAGCGTGAGCTACACCGAACGTCGGTTCAACGTGACGGTCGGCGGACAGACAATCACCGTCAAAGAAGGCGACGTGATCTCGATTGACGGTTCCGACGGTTCCGTCATGCTGGGAGCCGTTCCGACGAAAGACCCGGAAATCACGGGCGACTTCAGCATGTTGATGAAGTGGGTTGATGAAATCCGCACCATGGGCGTTCGCACCAATGCTGACACCCCGCACGACGCCAAAGTGGCGCTCGATTTCGGCGCCGAGGGTATCGGCCTCTGCCGCACCGAGCACATGTTCTTCGGCGGCGACCGCATTGACGCAGTGCGCGAAATGATCCTCGCGGACGACCTCGCGGGCCGTGAAAAGGCGCTGGCGAAGATTCTGCCCATGCAGCAGGAAGACTTCGTCGGCATCTTCCGCGTGATGAACGGCCTGCCCGTCACCATCCGCACGCTGGATCCGCCGCTTCACGAGTTCCTGCCGAACACCGATGATCAGATCGAGGAACTCGCCTACAAAATCAACCGCAACCCGATGCGCATCCGGGAAAAGCTCCACCAGTTGCACGAGCTGAACCCCATGCTCGGCCACCGCGGTTGCCGTCTCGGGATGGTGTATCCGGAAATCACCGCCATGCAGGCCCGCGCCATCATGCAGGCCGCCTGCCAGGTGAAAGCGGAAGGGATCGACGTCCATCCGGAAATCATGATCCCGCTTGTCGGCACCATGGGTGAAATGACGAACCAGAAAGACCTCGTCGTGAAGGTCGCCAAGCAGGTGATGAAGGAAACCGGCGTGACGGTGAACTACATGGTCGGCACGATGATCGAAGTTCCGCGGGCCGCCATCATCGCCGACAAGATCGCGAAGGAAGCCGAGTTCTTCAGCTTCGGAACGAACGACCTCACCCAGATGACCTGCGGCTACAGCCGTGACGACGCCGGCAAGTTCCTGCCGTTCTACATCGAGAACAAGGTCTGGATTGACGATCCGTTCCAGTCGCTCGATCAGGAAGGCGTGGGCAAACTCGTCGAGATGGGCGTGAAGCTTGGCCGTAAGGGCCGCAAGAACCTCAAAATCGGTATCTGCGGCGAACATGGCGGCGACCCGGCATCGGTGCAGTTCTGCTTCCGCGTCGGCATGAACTACGTTTCGTGCTCGCCGTTCCGCGTGCCGATCGCCCGGCTGGCGGCGGCGCAGGCTGCGCTGGCGGCGAAGGATGCCTCCACCGCAGGCGCGAGCAAGTCAACCATGTAAATCACACGGCCTGTGCAGGTAAGCGGTCTTACAGAGAACTTGCGCCCTGCACACAATAAGCGAAGCCGCACCTGAGCGATCCTCGGGTGCGGCTTCGTGGTTTTTTGCCCGATCCACCGCGGAACGGCGATCTATCAGTCCATTAGTCCCATGCGACCCATTCCCGGCGCGGTCACATTTCATGTTCTGTGCGGCCCTGTGCACACCCTCCCAGAAACCCTGGTGCGATTTTTCAACTTCTTCGCCAAAAAGCTTGACACGAAGACGACGTTTTGCCTTAGCGGACAGGCGGGGAACAGATTTGGTGCGCGCCCGTCGACGAATTGGTCCAGGACGGAAGACGGGCACGACGGAGCGTGGCCCCTCCACGGGTCCTGTTTGGGTCCCAAAGGACGTAGAGGAAACACCGCATTCGTGGGATTGCCGGAGCGGTCCTCGTGTGCGCTATTTTTTCCCGTCCTTCGCGGCTTCGTGTGCGTCATTGTTCTTACCCCGCAAATAACCGTACCCCAATTGAACTATTTTCGCGAAAACCCTTGACACGAAGACGACGTTTTGCCTCAGCTTGATACGTCACCCGCACTGGCTTTCGGCGAGGCGTGTTGCGGAAGTAGCTTCCTTCACAATGGCACGGGATCCAAACAAGGAGACACCATGATCCAGAAATTCACCGTCAGTCGCGACGACACGATTTACCAAGCGTGGCCGGACGTAGCGCTGACACCGTCCGGGAGGCTGGTATGCGTGTTTTCCGAGTGCACGCACCACGGCGACCGTTCCTACACGCGCATCGTGCTGACCGACTCCACCGACCGGGGGCGGACGTGGACGCCGAAACGGCCGCTCACCGAGCCCACCCGCGGCCTGCCGGTGTTCTGGAACTGCGCCCGAATCACGTGCCTGCGCGACGGCCGGCTGGTGGTGGTGGTGGACAAGCTTTTCAAGCCTGAAGGCAGCGCTGCGCCTGAGGATTGCCGGAACTACCTGTTCTTCAGCGAGGATGAGGGGGCCACGTGGTCGCCGCCTGTCGAGACACCGGCACTTGGTATCGTCCCGGACAGGCTGCTCGAGCTGGCAAGCGGGCGCTGGATTCTCGCCTGCCATTTCCACGACAAGCCTTTCGGCTACCTCGTGCAGCGGCTCTGGTATTCGGACGACAGGGGCGCCTCGTGGACGGGACCGGTGATCGTGGGGAAGAAGGAGGGCCTGAACCTGTGCGAAGCCTCGATCCTTCCGGTGCGCGATTCACTGGTGGCATTTCACCGCGAAAACTCAGGGCAAGGGTGGGATTGTTACAAAAGCATCTCGACGGACAACGGGGAGACCTGGTCGCCGGTAGTGGCATTTCCCCTGCCGGGTTGCCACCGCCCCGTGGCAGGCGTGCTCCTTGATGGTCGCATCCTGATAACGTACCGGTTCATGCAGGGTGGCAAGGGATGGGTCGGCTGGTGGACGCAGAACTTTTTCGCCGCGTTGACCGACGTCGAGTCGGCGCTGGCGGAAACACGGAACGAGGCGCACACACGCATTCTGCCCGTTGATTTCGACCGCTCCCCGGTGAGCGACACCGGCTACTCCGGCTGGGTTCAGTTCGAGGACGGCGAAATCTACATCGTGAACTACATCGTGGACGACGCACCGAAGGCGCAGATTCGCGGGTACTCGCTCCACCCGTCCGATTTCCTTCTTGACGAACCGTCACAACCCTGAACAATGAGGACACCATGCCGGAAACCGTGAATGTGATCGTCCCGGTCAAACGCATGTCGCCGAAAGGTGAGCATTGTTTTTTCGGGTATTACGACATCCCGGCCGCGGACAGGGCAGGGCGCCACCTCTGCCACCGCGTGCAATTCCGCGACCGCCTGCCTCGGCGCGGCGACGTGGCGGAACTCGGATGGCTGGCACTGCCCGGTAATGCAGACGCAGAACCTGACGGGATATTCCATCCCATCGCGGAGACCGAGGCGTGGAACTTCCAGCAGAGCTCCATGGCGCAGTGGCTCGCGTCAGAGCCGGATACCTGCCTGTTCAACGCGTTTGAGCACGAGGCATATGGCTCGCGCATTCACGACATCCGAACGGGACGGAGTCGACTGCTGCCGTTGCCCGTGGCGAACGTCTCCCGGGACGGCACCAAGGCGCTCTGTATCAACATGTCCCGCCTGTTCGATTTCCGGCCGGGGTACGGCTACGAAGAACTGCCCGATCCGTTCGCGGACGTTGCACAGCCGCGGGATGATGGCGTCCGCCTGATGGACATTCGAACAGGGAGCAATCGGCTGATTCTGTCACTGGCGGATATCGTCGAGTTCCTGGAACAATCGGGGGAGCGCATCGGCGGCAAGAAGGTGCTGATCAACCACATCACGTTCAATCCGTCGGCAACACGGTTCCTGCTTCTGCTGCGCACGTTCCCGGAGCCGGGCATGCGGTGGGAGACGTTTCTCGTTACGTCCGATCTGGAGGGCCGAAACCTCCGTCATCACAACGTATGGGGCATCGCATCGCACTATCACTGGCGGGACGACGACGGCATGCTGTTTTACATGAACGTCAGCGGACCGAACACTCTGGAGCTGGCTCTGGTGAGCGATTCCACCGGCAGCATCGAGTGCATTGACACTGCGTATTTCCGCTACGACGGCCACTGCTCCTATTCGCCCGATCTGCGCTGGATTCTGTACGACAGCTACGTGGACAGCTCGACGCCGGATTTTCTGCGCAACCTGCAGGTGTATTCGCTCGACCGGCGCGAGGGGATCCTGCTGGGCCGGTTCCGCGCGGGGCCACTTACCCCGGACAATAACGACCTCCGCTGCGACCTTCACCCCCGCTGGATGCCCGGTGGCACGGCGGTCACGTTCGATTCCATCCACGAGGGATTCCGGGGATTGTACTGGGCGGATTTGAGCGCGGTGCCGGGAAGGTAGGAGAGACGCAATTCGTGCACGGGCGGAACGTCCGTCCCGCTCGGGATTCGTAGCACGGGCGTCTCGCCCGTGCCAGATTGAGGTGGAATTTCCGGGAATGGAATCAGAGACTCTTCCTCAACGGTATGGCCGCAATTCCGGGGCAGAAATGCGGCGGGGAGCGTACCTGCCCCACCTGACGGCCGATAACGCGATGTATGCAGTCACTTTCCGCCTCGCGGACTCAGTGCCCAGATCTCTGCTCGACAAGTGGAGAGCCGAACGGGAAGATATTTTGCGGTCCGCGCAACAAGCGGGCCGGCCGTTGTCCGCGTTTGGAACGAGACGATTACGAGACGTATTCTCCCGGGAAGTGGACCAACACCTCGACCGCGGTGCGGGGGCTTGCTGGTTGAAAGACGATTCCATCGCTGCGGTTGCTGCGCGGGCGCTCCGGCATTTCGACGGAGACAGGTACCTGTTGCTGGCCTGGTGTGTGATGCCGAACCACGTTCATGCTGTAGTTCAGCCCGAGAAAGGGCATGAGTTGCCGGACATCGTCCACTCATGGAAATCGTTTTCGGCGAAACGCGCGAACGAGATGCTTCGCCGGAGAGGGCGTTTCTGGCATACGGAGTACTACGACCATCTGATTCGGAACGACCGGGATTTGGAGCATTCCGTCCAGTACGTACTTCAGAACCCGGAGAAGGCGGGGCTGAAAAACTGGCGATGGAAGGGGTGTGCTAACGTGTGAGCAGGTTACAGCCCGGCTCAGGCACGGGCAAGATGCCCGTGCTACGGGAGCTCTGCTTCCCGGGCAGCTCGTGGGCTGTCTTTGTGACGTATGAACCGCAACGCGTAACACGGGCGTCTCGCCCGTGCCGGGACCTGGGCCGTTACTTTGGGTCCAGTGCCCGCCGGTACGGGCACCGGCGGTAGCAAGCACGTTCACACTCTGGTGCCCCGGCACTTCGACAGGCTCCTGCGCGCCCTTCGACAAGCTCAGGGACCGCGCAGGCTCAATGACCGGGTGCGGCTCTACTCAACTTCGTCCAGCGCGCCGCAGCCGTGGGTCCAGTGGCCGCCGGTGCGGGTGAGCATCTGGTCGGCGGCTCTGGGGCCCCACGTGCCGGGTTCGTACGGCTGGACGTGGTATTCCGGGTTCTTCTCCCACGCGGAGTGGACGGAATCCACGATTTTCCACGCGTACTCGATTTCGTCGCTGCGGGCGAACAGGGAGGGGTCGCCATTGAGGGCGTCGAGAAGGAGGCGCTCGTACGCCTCGGGAATGACGCGTTCTGCGAACCACTTCTCGTAACTGAAGCCCATGTTCGCCGCCTGCATCACCATTCCGGCATCAGGCACTTTTGCGGAAAAGCGCAGGTGGAGGCCTTCGTTTGGCTGGATGCACAGGGTGAGGCGGTTCGTGAAGAATTCGCAGTGATCGCCGAAAAGCTGATGCGGGGGGCGACGGAACACGACACTGATCTCTGACGCCTTCTGCGCCAGCTTCTTGCCCGAACGCAGGTAGAACGGCACGCCCTGCCAGCGCCAGTTATCGATGAGCAGGCGCACGGCGGCATACGTAGGTGTTTCGGAACGCGGCAAGACACCCTTTTCTTCGCGGTACCCGGTGTATTGCCCCAGCACGACATCGCGCAGGAACCGTTCCTCGTCTATCGGGCGGATTGCCTGCAGGACCTTCACCTTCTCGTTCCGGAGCGCGTCCGCCTCGTACGTGTACGGCGGCTCCATGGCTATCAGGGTGAGCAATTGCAGGAGGTGGTTCTGAAACATGTCGCGGATCACGCCGGCGGTCTCATAAAACGCAGCCCGGTGGCCCACGCCAACGGTCTCCGCAACCGTAATCTGCACGTGATCCACGTACCGGCGGTTCCAGAGGGGTTCGAAAATGGCATTCCCGAACCGAAAGACGAGGATGTTCTGCACCGTTTCCTTGCCGAGGTAATGGTCGATGCGGTAGACCTGTTGCTCGGCAAACACGTCGTGCAGGGTTGCGTTGAGGACGACTGAGGAGGTGTAGTCGTGCCCGAACGGTTTCTCCACGATCACGCGCCGGTAGCCGGTTTTCTCGGTTTCCGCCGCCATGCCGGTGGTGCCGAGCATGGTGACGGCGAGCGCGTAGAACTCGGGTGCGGTGGCGAGGTAGTAGAGGCGGTTGCACTCGCCGCCCGCAAGCGCGTGGATAAGCTGCTCCAGCGCGCTGAAGTCGTTGTGCCGGGCAAGGTCGCCGGGTTGGTAATGGAGAAGGGGAGCGAAGTCCGTCCATGTGTCGGACGAGAAATCCCGCGGCGCGAACGTCTGGACTGCATCCCTCATCTTTTCACGAAAGGCGTCGTCCGTGAAACGCGTTCGGGAAAAGCCGATGATGTGCGTCCGTTCCGGCAGGCGCCCTTTGCGGAAGTTGTTGAACAGCGCCGGGACGAGCTTCCGGGCGGTGAGATCGCCTGAGGCGCCGAATATCACGATGACGTTATCCTTCATGGCACTACTTACCCTCCGAGGCGCAGGGTTGCGTCGGCCCGGTGAACTTTCCCACATCCCGCGGCGTTTGGTAAAAGTAACACGGTTTGGCGCCTGAGTGAACTGAGCCGGTACGACAACCGGCGTTCGGCCGCGCAGGCGTTGGGAGGAACGAATTGACACCTCACAGTCAGAGTGACAGGGAGACGTGCGATGGGAACGGAAAAGACGACAATCGGCAAGGCGCTGGGGCAGATCCCCGGCGGAGTCTTTGTTGTGACCGCAGGAAAAGGCGAGAAAGGCACCGGTTTTCTCGCGTCGTGGGTCCAGCAGGCAGCATTTGAGCCGCCGCTTATCAGCATCGCGGTGAAACAGGGGAGGCCGATTCAGGCGCTGATTGAATCCGGAGAGCCGTTTGCGGTTCATGTTCTGGGCAAGGACCAGAAGAAGATCGCCGCGCACTTCGCGAAGGGGTTCGCGCCCGGAGAAGCTGCGTTTGAGGGGGTGGGAGTACGGACGGGCGTTACCGGCGCTCCCGTTCTTGACGGCGTGAACGCGTATCTCGAGTGCAGGTTTTACGGAAAGACCGCGGCGGGAGACCATGTGATCTACCTCGCCGAGGTGGTCGCAGGCGCCGCAGTGGAAGGTTCTGAGCCGGAGGTGCGGGTTCGTAAGGACGGGTTCGCGTACTGAAGCGCGGAAGGTAGCGCGCCAAGACACGAAGGAAGGGGTGCGCGGGGGGGCAGGCCCCTGCTCTCACGCCAGAAATGTCGTAGGGGCGCTTCGCGAAGCGCCCCTACCCGCGAACAACGCACCCTGGCACCGCGCGAGCGTTAGCGAGCCCGGCGAGTGCTAACGAGCCAGTACCATCCGCCGCGTCGCGTCTTCATCCCCCGATCACCTCACGCGCACCATACGGTAGATATCGACCCGCGGCACGGTGAACCGCACACGCCCGCCTTCCCGCACGAACGGCAACAGTTCGGGATCCGGATGCCACGGGTCTGCCACCTCAACGCTTGTAACGCGCATCCCTATCGGCAGGGGCAGTGAAACGGCGACGTGTTCCACCGGCACCGGCTCCACCTGCTCCGGCGCGATCTCGTGGATATTGCCGTAGAGCGAGGAGACCGGCACGTTGTAGTTGAGAAGATGCACCGCGAGCGAACCGTCATCGCCTGCCCACGCGGATACGCGGAGCGTCGCAGGTGCGTCGGGCAGGACGCGCAGATCAAACCCCGCCAGCTCGGAGAGAATGGTTGCGAGGCGGGGGTCATCGTGCGTCTCGTGCTTCGACGCCTCGACGATTTCCTCATACACGCCCTTTTCGAACAGGCCCTGCGGGTTGATGTCGACGATATCGTGTATCTCTTTCGTGCGTTTCGGCAGCCAGGCGAACACATCCCCGATTGCGGCGATGCTGCCTTCCCGCGCGTACGGGGTACTCGGCCAGACCGCCGCGCGAAGCCGTTCGATGGCGTCATTCGCAACCGCCGGGCGGCCGTTTTCATCGAACGCGCCAGTGTTTCCGGTGATGAGAACTTTGCCGCCTGCTGCTACGTACTCCAGAATCGCCTTCCGGCCGGCAGTTGACAGAAACTCGACGTGCGGGATGATGACCACGTCGAACCGCCGCAGCTCATCCAGAGTAACGTTTGCCTCGTTGAACAGGTCGAAAAGGATGTGGTTGTCCGCGCAGTAGTGCGCCAGCGCGTATACCTCCCGGATGTGGTAGGTGTTCTCCATGTGCACGTTGTCATAGTCGTAGAGGATGCCCACCCGGGCGTGCGACGTGCGGCCTGCATACCAGTCGGTGTGCCGCTCGTAGAACTGGCCGTAGGCATTCCGCGTTTCCGGGTATTTGTAGCGCGCTTCTATGAAGATGCCGTCGCTTGACCATGTCGCCGCCTCGGCCACCGCCAGTTCGGCAAGCGCGCGGTACTGGAGGCCGAAGTACGCCAGCACACTCGCCCGGGCGCCGGCGGCGTTCGAGTATTTGTACGCGATGACGAGGTCGAGCGTATACCCCGGCGCCAGCGTGCACGGCAGGTAGTTTTGCTCGTAGAAGATGATGTCCTGGCTGTTGGCCCAGAGGCGGACATTCTTCCCTTCCAGCCGGCGTGAGTCAACATTCCGGAAACCGGTGATCGCGCCCCAGTTCGGGTTGAGGATGAACTCCGGACAGACGTCGTTCAGCGCCCTGTGAAGGCGGTCGTGCCATCGCGCCATGGACCATGCCCAGAATTTCTGCGTGTCCGCCCAGAGGCACCGTTGAACCGGGGTTTCGATCCCGAGCGACGACACATCTCCGGTTCGGAGGATGAGCGCCACTTCCTCTTCCGAATACTGCTTCCGCAGGCTGTCCACCCAGTAATCGTGGGAGCGTCCCCAGTGGAAGCCATTCCCGGCTTCAGACGGCACGCACTTGTCTATGTCATCGGTGCCCATGAGCTTCGCGAAATGCTCGGGGTCGCTGGCCTTTGCGCGTTCGAGATACTCCCGCTGATCGCGCGCCCAGAGCACCTTGTTCCCGCGTGTCTCCAGCGCGAGGCCGGAGACATCCGCGGTGCCGAACCGTGCACGTCGCTCCTCAGCCGTGTACGTCTCTTCGAGATACGTGTGAAACGCGCGCTGGCAGTGCTCGCAGTAGCAGTGGTGGATGTTGTTGTCAATGAACGTGCCGTTGTAACCCAGCTTCACCAGAAAACGCGCGCTTCTCTGCAACCATTCGTCCCAGTACGGGTTGTTCACGCACCCTTCGAGTTCATACCGATCGGGAAGAAGCCAGCGATAGGGGTAGTTGTGGTGCGGCGCGCCGTCCGGCTCGCGCTGCATCCACTGCTCGGGTTCCACCGCGGGCTTCGGGCCGATGATATCCGCGTGTTCGTCCCAGTGGTCGTAGAGGTACCACATCCCCGTACGCGTGTCGGGGCGGCCGTAAATGTGGCAATTGCAGATGTAAGGGAAGTTGTACCGAACGCCCGCCGCGTACACTTTTCGGTTCCACTCCTGCATCCGTGCAATGAGTTCCCGTCCCTTTTCCGGGGTCAGCCCTTCGAGCCCGTATCCGTCGGGGTGGTAGGGATTGTCGTCTCCGCCCAGCAGCATGGCCGGAGGAGCGTCTCGGAACTGGTCAATGATGCGGTCCATGTCGTTCGCGATCGGGGTGTCGCGGCCGATGATGCAGGTGATGGGAACGGTGCGCGTGCGGTACGCCGGCATGGGTGCCTCCTGAGGAAGGTCTGATCGCGGTTGTCCTGTTCACGGGGCATGTAGATGGGTGCGACTCGTTGAGAATACTTCGGCGGGCCGGCTGTGGCCAAGTGCGGGGGTGGGGTGATGAGCCCGAACAGGTGTCGCAAGACGCGGATATACATGCGTTGTTAAGTCCACTCCCCGGCCGCCGTGCTTACTTCAGTGCGCGCTGCCCAAGGGTGGGGCGCCGGTTGTCGAGTGGCGAACCTAGAGGGACCGGAGGCGAAGCGACGTGCATCGGTTCGACGTATCGAAACGCACCGGCACGGTACATGGGCGGCGCACGGTCTGATACGTCCTATGCGACCTATGGCGCGCATGCATGGCCAAGGCGCCGAAGTGTGCCCGAGGGTGAAAAATCCTGGTACGAATCCGCAACTTCTGCACAAAAACTCTTGACACGAAGACGACGTTTTGCCTGTGTCATGAAGTGGCAATACCGGCTTCCCTGAAAAAGTTCTCCATCACCGCACGGCCGTGCGGGTAGTGGTCGGTGAAGCGCTCCCAGTGGAACTGCGCGCCCCAGATCGGACGCGAACGATGGCGCATGGCCTGCACACGGCAGTTGTCGTTCGTGGCGATGAGTTCGAAGTCGGGTGGAAGTGTCCTGATCTCGCAGTAGTGGCTCTGCGAAAACACCATGTCGTCGGGCAGGCCGTCGAAGAGCGGGTCGGTGCCGACCTTTCTGACGGTGTGGAATCCCCACTCCTTGAACATGCCGGGGTGGTAGTCGCTCACGTCGGGCTCGCCGGGGCGAAGCGGTCGCATGGGGAAGTTCTGCCACGGGTCGCCGCCGAACATGCAGCCGAGGAGCTGATGCCCGCCGCAGATGCCCATGATCGGCACTTCGGCACCCATTACCGCCTCGGTCAGCGGGCGGAAGGCCGCCTCGCCCATCGTCTCGATATCGGCGGCGAATCCGGCGATGACGATTGCGCGGACGGGAAGCCTGCGCACTTCGGCAAGTGACACGTCGGAAAACCAGCGGATGAGGCACGGCAGGCCGGTGGCTCCTTCAAGGCGGATTTTGAGCGGAATGGCACCGGCGAGGGAGGTCTGGCGGTTCTCGGGCAGTTCGGCGCGGACAAGGTAGATCATGGCGGCTCCTGACGGGTGGATAAATGGTGCTGTTTGCTCTGCTGATACGTGAGTAGTAGGTTGAAAAAACATCCGGGGCCAGCTTCGAGGCAATGGGATGCGGCCTGCACCGTGCGGATGGAAGAAGACCACAGTGTCGTGCAACGCGCCCGGTCCTGCGAACCGGGCTACGGTATGTCGCGCCGTTGGCGCTTCGTGCGCGGCCCTTCGACAGGCTCCGGCGCGAGGGTTCGGGAGAAAACCGGACCCGACGGAGCGGGTCCCTCCAGTGCAACGTCCCTGGCGGAGGGGCAGGCGCATGGGTTGGAGGGTCGCGCCTCTGTCGTGACCAGACCCTGCGGGCGCCTGTCTGCACGGCGTCTCAATGCATCGCGACGGCATTTCGCCAGGCTCAGTGACCGCGGGAGCAACTCCGGCCATTGCGCGCATTTTCACCCATCATCGGGGGTTTTCCGTATGCCGAAATACGCTGTTCCCTTTGCCGCGCCGCCGGTACTTGAACGGCCATCGAATGCGCAGTTTTCCCTCGGCGGTGTTGTCGGCGAGCGGGTGAAGGCCGCCCTCCACGGCTGGCTTCTGCCCGCGCCCGACGCCAACCCCGCGCTGACGGAGATGTTCCGCGACCGCAACCGGACGCCCTCGCGGGAGCTTGTGCCGTGGGCGGGTGAGTTTGTGGGTAAATACCTCATCGCCGCGCAGCAGATACTGCGTCTGACCGGCGACAAGCGCCTCCGCTCCACCATCGGGGGCATCGTTGCCGAACTCATCGCCGCGCAGGACGACGACGGCTACCTCGGCCCGTTCGACAGAGAGAACCGCCTCGTGGAGAAGTGGGATGTGTGGGGGCATTACCACGTCATGCTGGCGCTGCTCATGTATTACGAGGCCTCCGGGTCGCTCTTTGCCCTCTCCGCATGCCGCAAAATGGCCGATCTGCTGCACTCGTTCTTCGTGGTGGGGAATCGGCGGATGCTCACCAGAGACGACCCCGACGGCGAGAAGAACTATGCGGTGTCGCACGCGGTGCTGTGGTTGTACCGCATCACCGGCGAGGCGAAATACCGCGAACTGGTGGACTGGATCGAGAAAGAATGGGATGTGCCGCCCGCCGGGCAGTACATCAGCTCCGCGCTGGCCGATGTGCCGGTGTGGAAGTTCCCCTCGCACCGGTGGGAAAGCGCGCACGACTGGGAGGCAATCGCCGAACTGGGGCTGCTGACCGGCGACGAGCGGTATACGCGAGTCGCCCGGCACATCTGGTGGAGCATCCTCGAGGGCGACCGGCACAACACTGGTGGGTTCACCTCCGGCGAGGCGTGCCAGGGCAACCCGTATGATCAGGGCGCCATCGAAACCTGCTGCACCATGGCCTGGATCGCGTTTTCCATCGACGTGCTCAGGATGACGGGGGATTCCCGGATCGCGGACGAGATCGAGCTTGCGACGCTGAACGGCATGGTGGGCGGGCAGAACCCGGCCGGGCGGTGGTGGACGTACAACACGCCCATGGACGGCCGGCGGGTGGCCTCCGCGCAGGACATCGTGTTTCAATCGCGCGCCGGCAGCCCGGAACTCAACTGCTGCTCGGTGAATGCACCGCGCGGGCTGGGAATGATCTCCGAGTGGGGGTTCATGCTTCGCGGCCAGGGCGCCGCGCCAGGGGACGGGTTCGCCGTGAACTACTACGGGCCGTCTGCCGTCACCCTGCGCCGCCCGTCCGGCGAGATCGTGAGGCTTCAGCAAGAAACCAGCTACCCCGTGGGCAACGAGGTGGTGGTTGCCGTTGGCTGCTCCCCACCCGCCGAGTTCACGCTGTCGTTCCGGATTCCGGCGTGGTCGAAGGCGACGAGGGTGAGCGTGAATGGCGAAGCGGTTCGCAGCGTCGAACCCGGCACGTATTGCGCCATCACCCGCAAATGGCGCGAAGGCGACACGGTAAAGCTGGTGTTCGATTTCTCCCCGCACGTCTGGGTGGGCGAAAAGGAGTGCGCCGGCAAGGTCTCGCTCTACCGCGGGCCGATTCTGCTGGCGTTTGACCCGCGGTTCAACACAATGGACCTGGATGCCGTGCCAACGGTGGATGTGAGCAACATATCCTTCGAGCCGGCGGCGTGGTCAGGGAAATGGCCGCCGTGGTTGCTTGTCCGCGTGCCCACGGTGGACGGCCGCGAGCTGCTCCTGTGCGATTTCGCGAACGCCGGAAGCACCGGCACGCACTACCGCTCGTGGATACCGTGTGTGAACGGCGAGCCGAGGGCGTTTTCGAGGGACAGGGCGGTGTGGGTGTAGGGAAGTCGGCGTTCGGGCTTTGGAGTGCGCACGCGGGCTTGCGCTTTCAAAGCGGAGGCGCGCCTCCGCAATCCAAAGAAGCAGGTTGTTTCTGGATTCCCGCCTTCGCGGGAATGACGGCATATGTGAGCGCCGGAGGAAACGTGCCCGGCCCTGCGAGCCGGGCTGGGGTATTACGCGCCGTTGGCGCTGCCTGTGTTCGAATGCGGCTGGCAAGGCCTGAAGGGCCGGGATAGCTCAGCCCGGGGCAGAGTCCCGGGCGGGGGGCGTGTCCGGGGTGGAGGGTCACGCTTTGTCGTGACCGTTCGGCGATGCGGGGGCAAAAGGCCCCGACGGAGCGGGGCCCTCCAGATGGTGGGCGCCGGCGTACCGGTCGGCGTGCCGTCATTCCCGCGCAGGCGGGAATCCAGAATTGCTCAGAACGGTTGGAGGGCACGGAGATCCAAAGGCCTAAAGGTCGTATTTCCTTCGGAAGAACTCGTACGCCTCGTTGATCTTCTTCATCTCCTCTTCCGCAACCTCCTGAAGCCTTGGCCCAAGCGTGGCAACCTTGTCTGGATGGTATTGCACGCAGAGTTCCCGGTAGCGCTGCTTGATTTCCTCCTTCTTGACATTGCCTTTGAGCCCTAAAACGCGACCGAAATCAAGTTCCTTCTTGCCATTGTCCTCATTCTCCCACTGCTGCCTTCGCCATTCACGTTCCCGTTCTTCCTGTCCGGCGCGGCGCCGCTCCTCTTCTCGTCTCGCTCTTGCCTGCGCCTCTTCGGTCTCCCTTTGCCGTTGTTGTTCGGCTTTCCGCTCGCTTTCCCGTTGTCCCTGATCACGGCGGGCCCGTTCCTTTTCCTCATGCGCTCGCCGCTGCCCATCGCGCTTTGCGCCGGTTTGCTCTTCGGTTTTCCGACTTTCTTGCTCATTTCTCGCACGCGCCAGCTCTTTTTCATACTCCGATAACTGTCGCTTCTCTTGCCTGATCCAGTGAAATCCCTCTATCGCCAACGCGACGACCGCAAAAACGAGCAAGCCCCATGTTGCGTGCAGAAGTACTTCCAAATCTGTCTCCACGGGCGCTCTCCCGTTCGCAACGCGAACCGCGACTCAAAAGGCAACTTGAACGCCATCCCGGGTTCGAGTCTCACTCTGGATTTGTTTGTGTCAGACAACGCCCAAAAAGATATCGTTGCTTGGTCGAGCAGAGGAAGGGGCTTTTGGCTTGCGCAAGCGGGCTTGCGCTTTCAAAGCGGAGGCGCGCCTCCGCAATCCAAAGAAGCAGGTTGTTTCTGGATTCCCGCCTTCGCGGGAATGACGGCATATGTGAGCGCCGGAGGAAACGTGCCCGGCCCTGCGAGCCGGGCTGGGGTATTTCGCGCCGTTGGCGCTGCCTGCGCGGCCCTTCGACGGGCTCAGGGACCGCGTAGGATAGGCCCCCGCCTTCGCGAGCGCCGGAAGGCCTGAAGGGCCGGGATAGCTCAGCCCGGGGCAGAGTCCCGGGCGGGGGGCGTGTCCGGGGTGGAGGGTCACGCTTTGTCGTGACCGTTCGGCGATGCGGGGGCAAAAGGCCCCGACGGAGCGGGGCCCTCCAAGGCGGTCGCATCAAACCCGTGCGCGGCCCTTCGACAGGCTCAGGGACCGGGCAGGGCGGCGGTCTCGGCGAGACCGCCCTACCTCCCCGGTTGGAGCGCTATCCTGCGGCCAGCTTGGCGCGCAATTCCTCCGGCACGTGGGCGGCGTAGACGTGCGGGACGCCGGTGCGGTCGGAATTGAACAAGACCTCTTTCGCGCCGGGGCCGACGCACGGGTGCGGGTGCGACCATCCGGGGTGGCTGTTGCTGCTCATGGAGGCGCACAGCTTCGCCTTCTTTTTCGTCTTCACGTTGATGATCCAGAGGCCCTCGTCCGGCCAGTTTGTGTCCGAGACGATCCACTCGCCTGTCGGGTCGCAGCCGGGGTGCCAGAAGTACGGGCCCTCGGCGATTGCCTCCACCGGCCCCCCTGCCTGATCGCACATGGTGATCTTGTTCACGCCGTAGATGTTCCCCGTGTAGACCTTGCCCGTGGGGCCAAGCCAGGCGGAGTGGCCGTTGTGCTGGTCGAGTGGAATCTCGTGTTCGCCGCTGCCGTCCAGTTTGACGATGCGGGGCAGGCGGGGGCCGTAGTAAAACGCCGTTTCGCCCTTGCCGGGTTCGATCTGGAGGTGCGGGGTGCCGTAGTCGGTGCGGACAGTCCACGCCCTGCCTTCGGGAATGGAGACGAGACCGATCTGTTGCCCGGCGCCTTCCACTGAGGCGAACATGCAGAGGAGTTGGCCGTCGTCGGTCATGGTTGCGTTGCCGCCGGCGTGGACGCCCTTGGCGAACCGGGCGACCTCGTGCGCTTCGCCGGTGTTGATATCCTGCGCGAAAACGCAACGGCCCGAGGCGTAGTACGCGAACTGCCCCTGCGGGCTCAGGGCGATGCCGTCCACGGCTTCACCGTTGGTTAACTGCCGCAGGTTGTCACCGTCGGTGTCAATGGCGTAGAGGTCGTTCAGGCCGGCGCGGTTGGCGGTGGTGTTGGAGAGGAAGAGCACCGTTTTGCAGTCGGGCGTGAACGAGCGGGAATGGAAATAAAGGTTCTGGTGCACCGTGGGGAAGGAGGTGAGCTGGGTGATCTTCACCCCGGTGCCGGGATCGATGATGTGGGCGCGTTCTTTCGTGTAGGCGCGGAGAAAACCTGGTACCAGTGCCATTCTGTGTGCTCCTGATGGTGTGGGGTGAAACTAACGCTGCGCTAGATAACCTTTCCCGGCCAGCGCTGGCGATGGGTAACCGTGCCGGTTTCGAGTTCGGTGCGGATGGCGTCGGGAATCGCCGCGAGGTATATCTGCGAGACACCGGTGCGATCCGAGGTATACAGAACGTGCGTTCCCGCGCGATTGAAGGACGGATGCGGGTGCGTTTCCTGCCCGACGGAATTGGTGCCGAGGGACTTGCACAGACAGGCGTACCGCCCGCTCTCCACGTGCACAAGCTGGATGCCGACATCGGGCCAGTTGGTGTCGGAGACGATCCACGTTCCGTCGAGGCTGGAAGCGGCATGCCAAAAGGATGAGCCACCCGCGACGAGCTTGAGTTCCGTCTCGTCGGGGGCGATGCTGCCGATGCCCCGCGCCGGGGCGGCCAGCGGGCCCTGTACGCGCCCGGTGCGACCCAGCCACGAGCGATGCGCGAACTGCTGGAAGGGGAATGCCCGCAGGTTGCCGCCGTCGAAGTCGCAGATCTGGATGCGGCCGGGGTCGTCGGGGTCGAGGCTCCGGTTGAACGTGAACTGCGTGCCGGCCGGGTCCGCGTTGACGTGATTGACCGGGATTCCGCGCAGCATGAACACGGGTTTGGAGCCATCCGTGGCGAACCGGACGATTGCTTTTTCCCCACCCTTCAGCGTGGCGACGGTGAAAAAGAACCTGTCGTCGCCGGACATGCTCGAGGAGGCGCCTTCCACGGCTTCGTCGCAGCAGGCGATTTCGGTCTCCTCAAGCGTATCCACATCGAGGCGGATAAGCACGTTCGCCCGCAGGCCGTAGACGGAACGGGTGGTCCACGCAGGGACCGGATGGCCGAGCGGGTGTGCCTCGTCGGTGAGCCGGGTCAGGTTGCGGCCATCGGTGTCCACGCGGAACAGTTCCATAGGGGCACCACGCGCCGGCACACGCTGCGAGTGGAAGATGATGGTGTTGTCGTCGCACAGGAACGACTGCAGCTCGAAATAGAGCTTGGCGCTGGCGTTTTGCGCGGAAGTGAGCCGCGTGATGAATGCGCCGGTGACCGGGTCGGTCATCTCGATCACTTCGCGGCCGAAGGTGGTGCCCCGTTCAAACATTTCGTGCTCCGAGAGAACCGGAATCAGATCACTTTCCCTACCCAGCGCTGACGGTGGGTGAGCGCGCCGGTTTCGAGTTCCATTCGGATCGCGTCGGGAATCGTCGCAAGATAAATCTGCGGGACGCCGGTGCGGTCGGAGTTGAAGACAACCTGCGTGCCGGCGCGGTTGAACGACGGATGCGGGTGCGTCCAGTCACCGTTGCTTCCGAGCGATTTGCACAGGCAGGCATAGCGGCCCGATTCGACGTGGATGAGCTGGATGCCGATATCCGGCCAGTTGGTGTCGGCGACGATCCACTTCGCGTCGAGGCTGGCGGCTGAGTGCCAGAAGTAGACGCCGGATGCGATTGGCGTGGGCTCTGTTTCGTCGGAGGCGATGGCCATGATGGCGTGGCCGGGCGGCAGGAGCGTTCCCTGCATACGGCCGGTGCGCCCCAGCCAGGCGCAGTGGGCGAACTGCTGGAAGACGAAGTGCCGGAGGTTGGTCCCGTCGTTATTGCAGACCATCACACCCTGCGGGAATTCGGCACTGCCCTTGCCGCTGAAGGTGAACTCCGGTTTGCCGGGGTTGGCGACGATGTGGTTGTAGGGCAGACCCTCGCACATGACGGCTACGTCCGAGCCGTCCGTCGCAAGCCGCACGATGGCGCTGGTGCCGTCTTTCATGGTTGCAACGGCGATGAAGTACTTGTCGTCGCCGGAGAGCGTGCATGCGCCGAAGCCGGTTGCCTCGTCGCAGCGGTTCAGTTCAGTCTCCTCAAGCGTATCGGGGTCAAGGCTCAGGAGCACATTTTTGCGGAAGCCGTAAATGATCCGCTTATCCCACGAGGGGATCGGATGGCCCAGCGGGTGTTCCTCGTCCGTCAACCGGGTCATGTTCCGGCCGTCAATGTCCACGCGGAACAGGTCGTACGGCATGCCGCGGCCGGGGGCGCGCTGAGAGAGGAAGATGAGCGTCTTGTCGTCACACAGGAACGACTGATGCTCGAAGTAGAGGTTGGTGCTGAAGTTCTGTGCAGCGGTTAGCTGCAGGACAAATGCGCCGGTGACCGGATCGGTCATTTCCACTGTTTCGCGGCCGAAGGTTCTGCCTCGTTTCGACATGGTGGTTTTCCTTACGTGTAAGACCCGAGTTCTTTTGCCAATCTGACGAAGGTCTTGAAGTCCTCGAAGCTCACGGCATCGGGCACGGAGTGATCGGAGCTGATGACGTACCCACCATTTTCCTTCATCACCGGAATCACGCGTTTCATTTCCGCGAACAGGGCATCCGGATCCGTGAAGTTGACGGCGTTGATACCTCCGTGGAACGCGAGTCTGCCTCCGTACTGCTTTTTGAGCGCGACCGGGTCCATGCCTGCCTTCACTTCCAGCGGGTTCAGCATGTCGATGCCCAGTTCTATGAGGTCGGGTATGAAGGTGTGAACGTCGCCGCAGGAGTGGAGGTGCACCTTGAGGCCTTTCGCATGCGCCCATTCCGCTGCCCGCTGGTGCACCGGTTTGATAAGCTGCCGGTACATCGGCAACGAAAAGAATGTGTGCTGCTTATAGCCCATGTCGTCCGGCCAGCCGATGGCGTCGAACCGGTAGCCTTCGTCCCACACCATTTGAAACAGCGCCAGGTCCAGTTCCAGCTCATGGTTGAGGATGTCGGCGATCCATTCGGGGTCCTCCACCATCGCCATGAGAACTTTTGCGGTGCCGATGAACCATGAATGCGTCACGTCAAAACCGAACCAGAAGCCTGCGGTGATCCAGCGGCCTTCCTCGCGCCACTTCCTGTAGTTCTGTTGGAGATGTTGCCAGTTCACGCGGTCGCGCGTGGGCTGCATGCGGGCTTTCGCTTCGCGCCAGGTATCCCAGTCCTTCACCCTGAAGTCAAGGAATTCCGGGACGCCGCCCGCGTGTTTCCAGTTTTTCGACGTGGCCCCCCACGGGCTGACCGCAATCGTGTATTCCTCGGTTTCCTCGATCACGCGGGACGGGAAACGGGGACTGTTATCCGCGCCAATGCCGGCGAATTTGTCGAGGCCGAAGTAGTCGTCCCACGGGATGTCGGTGGGCAGGCCTTCGCGGTGCCAGCGTTCCAGCGTGGAACCCCATGGCCCATCGGTAACCGGAACGCGGTCGGCTTCCCGGTGCTCGTACATGCGCTTCATGCGCTCGTAGGTAGTCATTTCTGCCATGTTCGCAGTTCTCCCTGAGGCGGGATCTGGTTGCTCGGTGTGTGGCCGAATGCCGGAAAAAAAGATACCTGCCGGTCCGGCAAGACCAAACCAACCTTGTAAGACGGGACGGTGCGTCTTACTTTGTGAACCGATGGCGTACCCTGCCCCGCTCACGAAAAACACATCCAAGAACCTTAATCTAAAGAGACGACACGTAAGCTGGATTTTTCCGTGGGAAGGAAACAATGATCCGTCGAACCAAGATTGTCTGCACGATCGGCCCGCAAACGGCCTCGATTGACCAACTGCGCGCGCTGGTTGATGCCGGGATGAATGTAGCGCGCGTGAATTTCTCGCACGGCACGCACGAGGGGCACCGGTCTGTCATAAGGGCAGTTCGTGCGTTGCGAGGGCAGTACGGCGAACCGGTGGGAGTGCTGGCGGATCTTTCGGGGCCAAAAATCCGCCTTGGGAAGCTGCCCGGCGGCTCGTGCAGAGTGGAAACCGGCCAGACGATCGTACTTACGTGGGATACAGGGGGAAACTGCGGCGACCGGTTCCCGATCAACTACCCCTATCTTTCCGAGGACGTGAAGGTCGGCGACTCGGTGGTGATGAACGATGGCGACGTGAGTGCGCGGGTGACAGAGATCCGCGGCGGGGACGTGGTGTGTGTGGTGGAAGACGGGGGTATGCTGGGAGATAACAAGGGGGTCAATTTCCCGGACTCCGCGCTCCGCGTAGACGCGATCACCGAGAAGGATCGGCGCGACGTGCGTTTTGCGCTGGAAGAGAAGGTTGATTTTCTCGCGCTTTCGTTCGTGCGGCGACCGGAGGACATTGTTTCACTGCGCGGACTTGTTGCGGGAGGCTCCCACACGCCGCGGATCATTGCCAAGATCGAGAAGCGGGAGGCGCTGGAGAACTTCGATGCCATACTTGCCGAGGCTGACGGCATCATGGTGGCGCGGGGGGATCTCGGCCTGGAGACCGAACTGGCGCGCGTGCCGATGGTGCAGAAGGACCTGATCGCCCGGGCGCGGGCCGCGGGAAAGCCGGTCATCACGGCGACACAGATGCTGGAATCCATGATTGTGAATCCGGTGCCAACACGAGCCGAGGTCGCCGATGTGGCGAACGCAATTCTGGACGGCACCGACGCGGTGATGCTGAGCGGGGAGACTGCGGTGGGACGTTTCCCGGTTGACACGGTGCGCATGATGGCAAGGATTGCCGCCGCGACGGAAGCAGCACACCAGCCTGCCAATGGCTTCCGGCGGAACGCGGACCGAGGGGTGTTGAACCCATCCGAGGCAATCGGCCAGAGCACTGCCCAGATGGCGTGGGATCTGCACGTGGTGGCGATTGTGGTGTGCACGGATTCGGGAAAGACCGGCCGGGTGGTCAGCCGTTTCCGGCCCGCGATCCCCATCGTAGGCGCAACGCCGAATGAGGAAGTCGCCCGCCAGTTGACGCTTTCATGGGGAGTTGTTCCGGCGCTTCTGGAACCGATCACCTCTACTGACGAGCTGATTGCGCATGCCTTCGCCACGGTAAAGGGCACAGGCATTGCCAAAGACGGTGATCAGGTGGTGATTACTGCGGGCATCCCGTTCGGCGGGGGCGGTATGACGAACCTGCTGCTTGTCCAGCAAATCGCCTGATTGCGGGCGCGCGTGGAAAAACCTTGGCGTGCACTTGCACTTGCGACATGTATTTTCGTACTCTCACACTCGTGAAAAGCCGGCATTGTGTTGGACGTTTTTCCAAGGGGACACGAGAGTGCGACGCAGCATTTCCCTGATTTTGTTACTCGCGCTCGTTTCCATTGTGGGGTGCGGGCTTTTCTCGAAAAAGCAGGCCGCGAACTACGTAACGCCGGAGGGTTGGGTCGGCGCAACGGCGAAAAAGGGTTCGTTCACGCTTGACGCGGTTCTGCTGGACGATTCCAGCTACGGTCTTGAAGGCGCCGTGCGGTTTTCCTGGTGGAAGGTGTTCAACGTAACCGTGGAAAACCGTTCGCGCCAGCCTGTCAGCCTTCCCCTGTCCTCGTTTTCCCTGGTTGATGCCTCTGGCGCCGAACAGAAACCGCTTTCCGCCGAGGAGGTGCAGGCATACCAGAGTTACGTGATGGGGCCGCTTTTGAGCTACCAGCGCAGCGCCGTCCGACAGGCAATCTGGTCGGAAAAGGAGATCGCGCCGGGGGCGTTCGCGGTCGGCTACCTCTTTTTCCCGCGCAAGCGGCATGCGACGCCCTACAGCCTTGTTCTGGACCCAAACCCGAACAAGCGGAAAGATGAACTGGTTCTGGCGTTTCCGGCACAATACGTGGAGCCGGAGCTTCCTGCAGTGGCCGCGGCTCGTGACACAGTGACTGCCGAATCGGCGGAACCTGCGGGTGAAGCGGAGAGCACTGCGCCGATGGATTCGGCTCAGGCGAGTGTTCAGACGCCGCCTGTTGCACCAAAGCCTGCGGCAACCGTTGAGTCGGCACCCGCGCCTCCTCCACCTGCCGCAGAGGACGTACCGGCGCCCGTGGCAGATCAGCCCGCCGGTACGGCAGACACCACGGCGCCCGCGGCGGAACCGGAATCCGAACAGCCTCCCGCGCCGGTGGAAAGCCCCCAGAACGGGCAGTAGGCTGTATCAATCCTTCTTTGGCACAGCTATTGCGATTGTATACCCATTTCAGGGATTGTCCCTTTTTGCCCGGGACAGCCTCTGCTCCTGCGCCCGGGCCCGGGCCACTGCCATGACCCGGCTGCTTTTCCTGAGAAGGAGTGTGTCGTGTCAGCACAGAATTCGGATTTTCCCGCGGACGTCGCAAAGCTGCTCGCTCAGTTTGCGCGCCTTTCGCAGCGTTTTTCGGACCAGGATGAGATAGACGCGGACATGATCCGCCTGCTCCAGCAGTTCATGGGAGCGAAAAGGCCATTCCATGGCTTTTCCGAACACGTGTGGCGTCCTCCAACCGACGTGTATGAAACGGAGGACTCCATGGTCGTGAAGGTTGAGATTGCCGGCGTGGAGAAGGATGCGTTTCATCTGGAGTTTTCCCGCAACGTGCTGATTGTGCGTGGCCGCAGGAGCCAGAAGCTCGGCATCTCCCAGGTGAGTTACCACCGAATGGAGATCAAATACGGGGAGTTCGAGGTGGAATTCGCGCTGCCGCTGGGATTGGATCAGGACCGCACCACGGCACACTACCGCGATGGGTTCCTGACCATCACGATCCCGAAAGAGGACACGCAGATAACCAGAAGCGTTTCGATTGACATACAGGGGTAATTTGCATGCCAGATTCACAGGACACAATTCCATTCCATACACCGGACAACCAGGCACCTGAGTTCCCGGAAACGCTCGGCGTTCTGATGCGGGAGGATCTTCTGATTTTCCCCCTTATGATCGCGCAGTTGCAGATCCGCGAAGCGTCCACGACCCGCCTGATTGACGAGGCGCTTTCGACGCACCGTATCATCGGGGTGCTTGCGGCGCCGGCTCCGGAAGGGGACAGGCCGAAACTCCCGGAACTGCCGCGCATAGGATCGGCAGTGGTTATCCACAAGATGCTCAAACTGCCTGATGGCACGGTGAGCATTCTGGTGCAGGGCGTTGCCCGCGTCCGCTTCACGGAATTCCTCCAGACAAAACCGTATGTGCTGGCGCGGGGCACACGTCTGGAAAGCGAAACCGACGATTCGGTAGAAACGCAGGCGCTGGCTCGGAATGTCACGGAGCTTTTCCAGCGGCTTATCGGGCTGGTACCTCAGCTTCCGGACGAGTGGAAGGCCGTAGTTCAGACAATGAGCCGCAACCCCGACCATCTGTCGGATTTTGTTGCCGCCAACATCAACATCACCAACGAGAACAGGCAGAAGCTGCTGGAAACGCTCGTCGTGCGGGAACGGCTGTCCCATCTCTCCACGCTTCTCAACAACGAGCTTGAGGTTGTGGAGCTGAGCAATAAGATCCAGGGACAGGTCCAGAGCGAGATGAGCAAGAATCAGCGGGAGTTTTTCCTGCGCAAGCAGCTCGAGACGATCCGGCAGGAACTCGGAGAGGAAGACGAACAGACCGCCGAAATCAACGAGCTGCAAAAAAAGCTGGAGGAGGCGAACCTTCCGCAGCAGGCGAAGGAGGCCGCGGCGCGCGAAATCGACCGTCTCCGCAGGATGCCGCCCGCCGCCGCGGAATACACCGTTGCCCGGACGTACCTGGACTGGTTGATCAACATCCCGTGGTCTGTATCCACGGAGGACAATCTGGATATCCGCAGGGCGAAGAAGATCCTCGAAGCCGATCATTACGGGCTCGCGAAGATCAAGGACCGCATTCTCGAGTATCTCGCGGTGCGAAAACTGAAGGCGGATATGAAGGGACCAATTATCTGTTTTGTCGGCCCTCCCGGAGTGGGGAAGACGTCGCTCGGGCAGTCAATCGCGCATGCCCTCGGCCGGAAATTCGTCCGCCTGAGCCTTGGCGGTATCCACGATGAAGCGGAAATCCGCGGGCACAGACGTACGTATATCGGTGCGCTTCCGGGCCGCATTGTGCAGGGGCTCCGCCGTGCGGGAAGCAACAACCCGGTGTTCATGCTTGATGAAGTAGACAAAATCGGGCAGGATTTCCGTGGTGATCCCTCCAGCGCACTTCTCGAAGTGCTCGATCCGGAGCAGAACTCGGCCTTCAGCGACCACTATCTCGAAGTGGACGTGGATCTTTCAAAAGTCATGTTCATCACGACGGCGAACCAGCTCGCGCCCATTCCGCCGCCGCTGCGAGACCGCATGGAGGTGCTTGAGCTTCCGGGGTATACGGAGGAGGAAAAGGTTCAGATCGCCAAACGGCACCTCCTTCCCCGGCAGAGGGAGGCGCACGGCCTGACTGCGGAGCAGATATCCTTTAACGATGCGGCGGTGCGTGCCATTATCGGCAGTTACACCCGGGAGGCCGGGGTCCGGAATCTCGAGCGGGAAATCGCGAATATCTGCCGCAAAGTGGCGCGGAAGATCGCGGAGGGAGAGAAGCCGCCGTTTGTCGTTGGGAAAAAGGAAGTGGAGGAGTACCTCGGGCCTGCCCGATTCGACTCTGAAACGGCGGAACGAATGCTGGACGTGGGTGTCGTTACGGGGCTCGCGGCCACCACGGTGGGCGGCGACATCATCTTCGTCGAGGCGACGAAGATGCCCGGCACTGGAAAACTGATCCTGACGGGCCAACTTGGTGATGTGATGCGCGAATCGGCACAGGCGGCGCTTTCGTACGTGCAGTCGCAACAAAAGAAATACCATATTGAGGATGTGGACTTCAGCAAAACGGACATTCATATCCATGTCCCCGCTGGAGCGACGCCCAAGGAGGGACCGTCTGCCGGTGTCACGCTGGTCACGGCGCTGGTTTCGCTTCTCACAGGCCGCCGGGCCCGGGGTGACGTGGCCATGACGGGAGAGATCACGCTGCGGGGAAAAGTGATGCCGATCGGAGGCGTGAAGGAGAAAACCCTCGCAGCACAGCGGGCGGGTATTCACACCGTGATTCTGCCCGCGCGCAACAAGCGTGATCTGGAGGACATCCCGAAGACGGTGCGGAAGAAGGTGACATTCGTCTTCGCGGAACAGATTGACGAGGTGCTGAAAGTCGCCCTCGAGCCTGAAAAGAGGGCGAAGAAGGCCACAGATGGCGGTGGCGCGGGTGGAGGAACCGAAGCGCAGCGCAGGCAGTGAAAGTGCAACTGCGAGGATTTGAGCCGGTCACTTGGCGTGCTCCCGCGGGGCGGGAGCCTGTCGAAGTGCCCGGCTCGTCGTGTGTACAGCGCACGATGTGCCGACCCGCACACCAGTCGTCCCGTCATTCCCGCGAAGGCGGGAATCCACGTTGACTCCATCGGTTCTTCATCGGCGCAGTACCCGACAACGCTTCGCAAGAAGGAACCGGCACGCGGGAGTGTGTTTTTGCGGGGTTTCTGGATTCCCGCTGCGCGGGAATGACGCGTTTGCGTCGCTTCGGCACGCTCCTGCGCGCCCTTCGAAAGGCTCAGGGACCGCGCGGGCTCAGCGACCACGTGTCTCCACCTCTCGACTCGCGAATTTCACTTCACCGGTTCCCCGTAATCCACGTACAGTTCGAGACGACCCAGGAGAAGATCGCGCGGGCCGACAAGCTGGCTTTCCGGCTCGAGGACTCGCACGAAGAAGCTGTTCTGCCCGCACACGGGCAACGGGCCGTGCGTGAGGTCGAAGCGGATAACCCGGCTCCAGTTCTTGTTGATGTCGGCGCCGTCCAATGCGTACGGGGTCAACTCGTCTTTTTCGATGGGGTCTGGCTCGACCGGCTGGCCGTTGAGCAGGTATTCCATCGTATCAAGACGGCTCCAGATGAGGTGCCACTCGTTCAATTCGCTTATCCATGGCGTGGTGAGTTTGAACTCCACCTTCAACGTGAGGCGCTCGAGGTCGCCGCAATCGAAGGAATCACGCAGGTTGTCGCTCACCTCGAACGATCGCGCCGCACCGCCGGGATCCCGTTCCGGGTCGGATGACCAGATGAGCTGAGGTTCGTGGTCCACGTGCCAGCCGGTCACGTAGATTTTGCTCCTGCGTTCGAGACAACCGGGATCTCCAACTTCCATTAGATGGGGCATCGCGCGCGCTACAGGGCCGGGGTAGGGGCCAGACCAGAGTGCCGATCCGTTGAAGAAGAAGACTCCGTTCACCCCTTGATGGTAGTAGTTGAGGCAGGCTGCGCGGAAATACTCCAATCGTCCAAAATGCTTTGTGTCGTTCAGATTGAACGCGATGCAGTCGAATCCCGCGTACACCTCCACGTTGCGCTGCCGGGCAACCTTCACTACATCACGGTAATCTGCGCCGTACATCCTGCCGATGGAAAGCGCGTCAATAAGGCCCTCCTCCATCCACGTGAGCCAATCCATGCCGGCGTCGTCGCAGGTCGGGCGCTCATAGATGCGCGCCAAGACGCGAGGTTTGCGGCTTCGTTTTCGGAATACGGGCTCCAATCGTTCGCGCACCGTTCTGACAAGGTCGGTCAGGCACTCCGGCTTCTCCTCACCGGGGGGGAAATAGGGGCGGCTTCGGGAAAAATCGAGATCCACGCCATCCACATCGTAGCACTCCGCGGCGGCGATAATTGGCGCGATGACATGTTCCCGCACCTCCGGGTGTGTGAAATCAAGACCGGAAATCCTTCGCGCGGCCGCCGGGGAGTTGTCCTCCGGTTGTCGGCCTTTTCCCACTGTCATCTCGCGATGTTCGAGCCACCACCGCGGGTGTTCCTCCCACGAGCCATGGTGGTAGTCATTCATGCGGAAGGCAAGCGTGAAATCGAGCCCGTACCGACGGGAGGCCTCCGCCACGAGGTCCACCACATCTACGCCCTGTTTCCAGAGCTCGTGTGCGGTTCCGTACCGGCGACGCCGTCCTTCGTCGCGGTAATGGTCTGGATCGGGCCGGGCGTGCTCCATGAAGATGCCGAGCGGACGGCCTTTCGGGTCAACGTATTCGTACGGTGAGGGATCGAGATAATCGCGCCACATGCGGGGCATATCGTACGGCCCGCCGAGGTAGGTGTGCGCGAGCCAGGAGAGGCAATCTACCTGCGTGCGTGTGATTGGGAGCACTGCCTTCTTCAGAACGTTCTCCGGGACGATCGGAAAGTCCATGTACTGAAGCGCGTGGCCGACTTCGTGCCAAATGACGCGGTAATGCGATGGGTGACGCATGTTGTTCTCCAGTGCATCACGAGGTTATTTCCCGAACCAGTTCAGGAACAGATTCTTCGCTTCGCTCAGAATGACGGTCAAGTTCGGAACCAGGTGCCCGAGCCAATCGGAGCCGTTTCCGCCTCGGGAAGGGCCGCGCACTCTCTCCTTTTGGCGCAGCGGGGTGTGGCTGCACCGGCAGGTCGGTGTGTGTACGGCGCACGATGCGCCGACCCGCACACCAGTCGTCCCGTCATTCCCGCGAAGGCGGGAATCCACGTTGACGCCATCGGTTCTCCATCGGCGCAGTACCCGACAACGCTTCGCAAGAAGGAACCGGCACGCGGGAGTGTGTTTTCGCGGGGTTTCTCGATTCCCGCCTGCGCGGGAATGACGCGTGCAGATTGCTTCGGCGGACTTGCGCATGAGCAGGCCGCAGAAACCGTGTAAGATTCACCATGACCGCCCGCGGAAATCTGGCACGGGCAGGATGCCCGTGCTACGGGAAGCCTGGAGTCCCGCCCGCGTGCCGTCATTCTGAGTCGCCTGCCTCTTCCTCGTCCTTTGTGCCATGTTTGCGGTGCGGGCGCTGGATACCGAGCTGCGTGATCTTCCGGTGGAGGTTGTTCGGCAGGATGTCGAGTGCTTCGGCCGTGCGGACGATGTCCCACCCGTAAAGGTTCAACTGCGTCTCGATGTACGTCTTCTCCAGCTCGTTTTTCGCCTCCGCGAGAGGTCGTGAGCGGAGGAAGTGCGTGTTCTGGCCGGTCAGGACCGGGTGTGCCTGCGCAAGAACGGTAGCAAGGGTGATTTCGTTGCCGGTGGAGAAGATCGCCAGTCGTTCCACGAGGTTCTTGAGTTCGCGCACATTTCCCCGGAAAGAGAAGGTTTTCAAGCGCTCCAGGGCCTCGTCGGTGATGCGGATCTGCTCGCGACCGTTTTCCATGCAGAAGCGGGCGAGGAAGTGCCGTGCCAGCTCCGGGATGTCTTCCGGATGCTCCCGCAGGGGAGGCATGAAGATCGGCACCACGTTCAGGCGGAAAAACAGGTCCTCGCGGAAGCGACCTTCTTCGACTTCTTTCTCCAGGTTCTTGTTGGTCGCAGCGACGACGCGGACCTTGGCGAACAGCGTTTCCGTGCCTCCAACCCTCTGAAATTCGCCGTTCTGCAGTGCGCGCAACACCTTTGCCTGAACGGCGATATCCATGTCGCCGATTTCGTCAAGGAACAGCGTCCCGTTGTTCGCCTGCTCGAATTTGCCAGGCCGGCGCGCCGCGGCACCCGTAAATGCCCCTTTCTCATGCCCGAACAGCTCACTTTCGATGAGATCGTGGGGAATGGCGGCGCAGTTGGTTTGTACGAACGGCCCATCCGAGACATTGCTCTGGACGTGAATCTGCTGGGCGGCAAGTTCTTTGCCGGTGCCGCTTTCTCCCCGGATGAGTACGCTGGAAGTTGTCGGCGCAACGCGGCTGATCATCGCGCGCACCGCGCTCATTGCAGCACTGGTACCGATGAGCGGCTGGAATCGGGCTGCCGCCTGCTCGCGGGCACGTTTTCGGAGTGAGATCTTTTCCGCGGCGTGGGCGACAGCAAGGCGCACCTTCGGCAGGCTGAGCGGTTTTTCCAGGAAATCGTAGGCGCCTTTGCGCAGTGCATCAACTGCCGTTTCGATATCCGAGTGCCCGGATATCATGATGATTTCCGTGTGCGGCAGGCGTGCTCTGACATCGCCAAGAATCGTCACGCCGTCAGCCTTCGGAAGCTTCACGTCAAGGAGCACGATATCGGCCGGCTGGCGTTCCAGAAGACGCAGTCCGGTTTCGCCGTCCCCGGCTTCGTCCACCTCGTACCCTTCGTCCTCCAGGATATCGCGGAGCGATCGTCGGATGTTCGGTTCGTCGTCAATAACCAGGATGCGCATACGTATCCTCTCGAATAAATCCCGGGTTCTGGAGCGGCAGCCACACGCGGAACAACGCGCCGCCCTGTTCCGTGTTCTGCGCGGTGACACGCCCCTGGTGGTCAGTGATTACGCGATCGACAATGGCGAGCCCGATCCCTGACCCTCCCGATTTTGTCGTAATGTAAGGCTGGAACAACCGTTCCAGCATGTCCGGCGGAATGCCCGTTCCGTCGTCCTTCACTTCCACAATCGCATCCGTCGCGGTAGAGGCGAGGCTGAGCTCCACCCGGCGCTCCCCCTCGCCCGGGGCCTCGAAGGCGTTTTTCACAAGATTCAGCAACGCCTGCTTCAGTTGCTCCAGATCGCCTGATACAGTGACCGGGGCCTCCGGAAGGTGGACGATGAGCCGACCACCGTCGCGCTCCGCGGGGAACAAGTCCGTTGTCTGACCGATCAGAACTCTCAGGTCCAGCGGCTCCATGACGGGAGCCGGCATCTTCGCGAAGGTTGAAAATGCGTTGGCCAACCGCTCGAGCCGGTCAATTTCCGTCAGGATCATGTCCGTGGAGCAAATGAACGTCTCCTCGAAACGCGGGCGATTTTCCTGGAACCGCTCGCGCAGATGCTGGGTGGTCAGACGCATGGGCGTCAGGGGGTTCTTGATCTCGTGGGCGATGGCGCGGGCGATATCCTGCCACGCGGCTCGCCGTTCCGCCCGTGCCAGTGCGGCGCGCGATTGCCGCAGACTGACCACCATCGCGTTGAACGTATCCACCAGCGCGGCGATTTCGGGAATTCGCGCCGGGGGAACCGTGTGCGAAAGATCGCCGCGGGCAATATCCTCGGCGGCCTTCGCAACCGAGTTGAGCGGCCGGGTAAGCTGAACGGCAAGAAACCATGCGGCCAGGGACGCCAGAACGACGATGGCGAATGCCAGCGTCAACCCGACAATGACGAGTTGCCACTGCATGGGCCGCTGCAACGCCCCGAGCTGGTTGTAGCGGATGAGCGCCTCGTTCACCTGGCGCCTGACCGCTTCATTCTCCACGTGTGTGAGGCTCTGCTGCAACGCCGCTCCCACCTGCGCATCATGCCAGACGCGGATGGTTTTGTCGATGGACCGCATGGCGAACCAGCCCATCGGCAACATGCCGGCGAGCAGGAGGATCATCGCCGAGAGAATGAATCGCGCGCGGAGACTCATGGCTCTACCCGCCGCCGTTCCACGATGAAGCGATTGAACAGTTTGCTGCGCGCTGTCGGGGGACGATAGCTCCAGAGCGCCATGAGGTCGTACCGCTCCCCCGTGGCATGAATGACAATCGGTTCGAACCTCGCTGAAACCTCCACATAGTAAAAGCCGGAATTGGAAAGCACGTTGATGTTCCAGAGCGGTACGGTTTCGAGACGAAACAGGAGCGAATACTCCGTGATGCGCGAGGTGAGGATTTTGCGCGTGCCGGTGTCTATTTCATACGTTCCGGACGCGAGGTCCTTTACCACGCGATGGGAAACCGTCGTATCCGGCGCAGCGGCAGGGTTGTCGGTTGACGTACGCAGGCGGCAGACATAGGTCAGGGTGACGGGCGTGCCGCTGTCAATGATTTTCAGCAGATCGGTCGAAAGTGGTTTCTGAAGGGCGGTAGACACGGCGATGCGATCGCCGCGAAGTTCGACGAACGGATCGAGGAGGGAGACCTGCTGGTTCACACCGGGGATGAATATCCCCATGATCGCCAGAAACCGAACGACAAAAGGTCCGATCACGCTTTCCCCGCGGGATAGCCGGTACGCGCGTCAGTACACGCCCGCAATGGTTCACGCTTTCCTAAGAGGTTGTCAATAATGTACTACTCGCGGCGGGGGATTCATATTCGGGCAGGGCATTGCGGCGGCGGGTGGCGAGGTGTTCTGGTGAGGCGTCCGGGCGATTTCGATGGGAGCGTAGGTACGTGTCTGCGATCCTCACGGGCAGGCAGGAATGCTGTTCCGCCGGTGGCGGAAAGTCCCGCCACTGGTGGGCCGCCGTACTCCAAAACAGGTCACCGCAACAGGGTGAGTTTTGTCGTCACGACCCCCGCAGGTGAAGCGAGTCGGATGACGTAGGCTCCGCTCCCTACTTCATTTCCGTCATTTCCGCGGCCCTCCCATTCGGTTTCATGCGTACCCGCCGCCACGTCCCTGTCAACGAGCGTCTTCACTAACCGGCCTTCGATTGAGTAAATCGCCATTGTGACGTGTCCCGCCGTCGGCACGGAGTAACGCAGAAGCGTCGTGGCGTTGAATGGGTTGGGATAGGCATTCAGCACGTAACGGGATGGTACCTGAATCTGTCCCACTACTGCCGTCGGAGTCAATGTCCGAAACACGGGCCAGGGCTCCCCGCTTTTCGGGCGGAAAACACCGATTGGCACTTTCTGGCTTTCCTGTTGGACACCGAGGTGAAGCCCTTGCCGATGCCGGCTCGCGCCGGGGGCGTCCATCCCATATATGTCAGATATTCTGAAGGCCGGCATTATACCAGGCTCGAATGCGTAGACAAGCACCGTATCGCCGTTTATTGTCCCGTCGGCGGTGGTCCACCCTGTAATGAAGGTGCAGATGCGCCCCGTCGTGATCCCGGGCACGTATGTTCCAACCCCGATGATATTGTACGCCCACCAAAATGCGCGATCGATGTGCAAAGAATCATCAGCGAAATTGGGGTTTTCGTTGGTGGAGATTACGTCCAAGCAATCGCTGGAAAAGGGGGACAAAATGAACGGGATTTACCAGTTCTTGTTCCTCCCCAAGTTGAGCAACACTCGTTCTTTGCTGCTATCAGGGCTGTAGTTCCATATCCGCAGAGAGTCGTCGAGCCGGTAATACTCGGTGCCGAAACTCGACCAGTAGGGAATGTGGAGGTAGAATTTGCCGTCGATGACGGTATCGGTGATTGTGATTTCGGCGATGGTGTAGGGAGGAAGAGAATCGCCGTTGGGGCGGTAGAAGCTCTCGGCGCTCTGGAACTCGTATTGCTGCCCAACCTGGAACGGAAACACGCGCTGAATGCGCTGTTCCGTGGTGAGGCTATCGGTTTTTGCGGACGTGCCGCGCGCGAACAGGCAGATGAACGCAAGGCCGCCTGCCGCAAAAGCCCCATGCCTTTTTGCCATCTCGTACCTCCTCAGGAACGAGCGTGACGCATCAGGCGTCATGCGAAGCATAATATACGCGGGGGGGGTACGTCAAGGTGCGCGTGGGTTGTGCCGGGAATCCGGGCATGTCGGCACGGTCGTTGAACAGGGATAAGGCAGGGCACAGGAGAAGGCGGGCACGACGGAGCGTGCCCCTCCAACATTCGGAGCCGAGTTGCGTGGGCGCGTCCACGCGGGGTTGTAGGGGCGGTTCGCGAACCGCCCCTACGGCGGGAAATGCCCCCGCTCGCTCGTCCATCAGTCCATTTCGCGCTCTTCGCGTGCACCATTTCTTCGCCTTCCGAAAAATCCTGGTGCAAATTTGCAACTTCTTCGCGAAAAGGCTTGACACGAAGACGACGTTTTGCCTCGGCTGGTAGGTGGGAGACAGTTTTCGTGCGCGCACGTCGACGAATCGGTGCGCGGGAAAAGCCCCACCGGTCGGGAGTTCCGGTCATCTCGATACACGACGCCGTCCACTGCATGGACGGCGTCGCACTCGATGGCCAACAACGGGGTTTCTGCTGGTCTGGCGACGCAGCGCGTTGCTATAGCGCCTTGCGGGCCGCCTCAATCGCTTTGGCGTAGTCGGGTTCGTGCGTTACCTCGCTGACGATCTCCCGGTACGTCACCTTGCCGGCCCTGTCCACGACGAACACGCTGCGGGCGAGGAGACCCAGTTCCTTGATGCGCACACCGTATGCGACGCCGAAGGAGTGGTCTTTGTAATCCGAAAGCGTCTGCACCGCGGTAATCCCGGCTGCGGCGCACCAGCGTTTCTGCGCGAAGGGCAGGTCCATGCTGACGGTCAGGATTGCGACATCCGGCCCGAGCGCGGCGGCTTCCTGATTGAAACGGCGTGTCTGGGCGTCGCATGTGGGCGTGTCGAGGCTCGGAACCACGCTGATAATGCGCACTTTGCCGGCCGTTGCGGCGAGGTTGACCGTGGAGAGATCGTTTGCGGCAAGAGCGAACTCCGGCGCGCTGTCGCCCACGACAACCTCATTCCCCACCAGCGTAACGGGGTTTCCCTTGAAGGTTACAGAACCCATTCGTTCTTCTCCCAATCGAGACGGGGTGGAATTTCGTGCAGTGTCGCCTGCCCTGCGGCAGTCTGATCGAGCCCACATGATTCCGGCGGTTACTCCCGCCAGAACGCAGAGGCCCGCGATGGTCCAGGATTTCCACGGTGCGCACGCCACTGTGGTTCCTCCCCTGATTGTGTGCCTACAGTCAGCCGTGGCGATTCCCATTTGCGGTGCCGCGGCGTCCGGGTTACGTTTACACCATACTGAACCGGGCGATCATTACAATTGGTTCCACGAGGGCATACGATGGACAACACGGTCATCGTCGTTATTCTGGCGCTGGCGGTTATCATCCTCTTCTTTTTCCGCATGAAGAAGACGACCGGGTTGAACCGCAACCTCATGCCGCGCCGCCTTATTGAAAAGGAAGAGGCGGAGGAGCAGGCGGCAATCAGCGTCAAAGAGCCGGATTGGACCCTGAAGGACCTGACAACCGGAGGCAGGATCCACTTTTCGCTTCCCGGCGGACTGGAGGAAAGCTATACTGTTCTGCGCCGGGACCGGATCGAATGGCCAGACGAACAGATCGAATACGACCTTCTGATGCGTGGCGACGACCCGAACCACGAGGTCTGGCTCCACTGGTGGACCATCGGCAGAGCCACTCATGCGTGGCTGGTAGAGGTTATCGAGAAGACTCCCGCCGAACTCGGATTTGATGTGACACAGCTCGAAGCCGCTCGGTCCGGTGGATCGTTGAAGGCCCGGTACCGTGATCAGGACTACACCCTTGCCAAAGCGGGTTCACTGCTGGCGTTGGAAAACGGGCTCCGACCGGGCAAGGAGTTCGCTCGTTGGGACTTCAGGAATGAGGCAGACACCCGGCAGGTCCTCATTCAGCGGAAACCGTGGCAGAGCGAAGCATACCGCGTTTATACCGGCCGGGAAATCTGGCTGCGCGATTGCACCGTACTGGCTCCCGGAGGCCAGCCGGGACCGCCGACCGGTGCGCCCCCTCCGGCGGGGAACCAATCCGGTATGGAGGCGTGATGGAACCCGAAATCCGAGTGGGCGTTATCGGCGCGGGCCGGATGAACCAGCGGGCCCACATTCCGAATCTCCTTGCCGAAAAATGCGAAATCCCGGCCGTCGCCGACCCCCGCTTTGAGACGGCGAAACTCGTTGCCGACGCGTTCCGGATTGAAACGGCCTACGGGTACTACCAGGACCTGCTCGACCGCGAGGAAGTCGACGCCGTGGTGGTCGCGGTGCCGGACCCTCTTCACGCGCAAATCGCCATGGACGCACTGGAAGCCGGGAAGCACGTGTTCCTCGAAAAACCGATGGCGACCAACAGCGAGGACGCACGGCGCATGCTCGATGCGGCACACCGCGCGGGCAAGAAGCTCATGGTGGGGTATCAGCGGCGACACGACCCGGCGGCGGAGATCACGAAGCGGCTTATGACCGAGTTTGCCGACACCGGTGAGCTCGGGAGAGTCATCAGCATGGAGTGGCGAAACTACGGCGGCGACTGGCTGTGGACCGTTGACCCGCTCATCGAATCAAATGATGATCCCCCGCAGGAGCCGATCAACGCGCGTATGCCTCCGTGGCTCCCGGAGGAGCTGTGGGGAGAGTTCTCCGTGGTCAACAATGGTCTCTCCCACGGCATCGACCTGATGCAATTCGTGGCGGGCAGGCCTACTGCGGTTTCGAGCGCGTTTCCCGCGTACCGCTCGGGAACGCTGATCGTGCTGGACTGGAACGGCGTGCGCACCCTGATTCATGCCGCTTCGACGGAGGGCAGCGTCTGGCAGGAGTGGCTTGAGGTGCGGTACGAACGCGGCTGGCTCCGTTTTGCCACGCCGCCGGCGCTCCATTCCAACCAGCCCGGTTCCGTGGAGGTATACCGAGGGAGCAAGGGCATTACCGAACGCCACGAGCCACCGCATGAGTGGGCGTTCCGGCGGGAAATACGCCATTTCCTCGCATGCATCAGGGATGACGTTCCCGAGAGCCCCACGCCACAGGAAGCGCTTGACACCGTGACTATCGTCGAGGCGGTGTTCCACCGGGCGATGGCAGGAGAGTCGAAGTACGACATCGCGTACTGAGGCTGCGGCAACCACCAATCCACGCGCTGCCAGCAGGACTACCCATGAAGGAAATCGACTACCGTAACGACGGCCTGGACCGTCCCGCGATACGAATCAGAGCCCACCAGCTGGTCAGCACCGTGTGTTGGAAAGGCGGCATCGAGTGCCCCCTTTTGCCACGCGATGAGGCCGAGACCATTCTGGCCCGGGTCGGGTCAGACCCCACCGCGAGCATCCAACTGACCTCCCCCGCCGAACGCATCCCGCATTACGCCACGGTCAACCCGTCGACCCGCTCTGAGGCCGAAAAGCGGGAGGTGTTCAACCGCAAACGGGACCTTCACGTGCTTCAGCGTCTCGGGCTTGCACCGAACGACACGCGGCGGGCACGCTACCTGTACACACTTCTGTTTGACCGCATCGCGACTCCGGACGGACTGTGCGCATTCGATACACCCGGCTGGGAGGGCTGCCCGCTCGCGCGAAGCGGGGCGTACGAGCGGGTGCGGGAGAAGGGATGGAGCGCGATCGTCTACAGCCGCACGGATGCCGAGATGCAGGCATTTCGCGAACGCAGCGCCGCAAGGATCGCCTCGGCCGAGCGGCTGTTCATCCGTCCACACCACCTCATGTGCCTCTCATGCTGGTATGCCGGCGGCAAGGGCGTCGGGCCGCGGCCGAATGATACGCTGTACGAGGTGATGGTCCGGGTGCGGGAGAACCCGGAGATCCCTATCACGCTTGTGGAAGGCTGCTGCATGGCGTGCGATTGCTGCGACGGGTTCCACCCGGAGACCGGACGCTGTGTGCACGACTGCGGGCTGATACGTGACTTCAAGAAAGACCTCGACGTGTTCCAGAAAATCGGACTCATGCCGGGCGACACACGACCTGCCCGGGAGGTGTTTGCGCTGATCTACGAGCGGATTCCCTCCACGCGGGATATCTGCGGCAACGGGACGGGGGTCGTGACGTCACACGAGTGGGAAATCTGCGGCGGCGCGGACGGCAACCCCGGCTACGAGGCGACGCGGAAGACGGGGATATTCTAGGGAGCACCGCGCTTCTCGGGCGGCGCACCGGCTGCTTGGCCGGTCGTCTCGATACATCGAACCGGTGGGGAACGTCGCTTCGCTTCTGCTCCTCTCCGGTTCGCCACTCGACGACCGTATGTGTCGTCGCCCGGCGACCCTGTTCGTCGACGCACGACGAACGCGAAACCAAGCGCGGGTCTCCGAGTGCCGTGCCGGATGCACAGCGGACGGAACGGTGTACCGAGGAGCCCGCAGCGCAAAGCCTCTGGATGTGCGCTGGATTCCCGCCTTCGCGTCGCGCCCCACCGAGCAGGCGGAATGACGGAAAAAGGGGGAGAGAAAAAGGCCCCGACGGAGCGGGGCCCTCCAACGGGCTGGTGCCCAAAAACACCCGCGCGGCGTCCGCAGGCGATGGCTTGGCAGCAGCCTCGTCATTCCCGCGAAGGCGGGAATCCAGGTGTTTGCACAGCCACTCACCCCTGAGATTGGAACAGCCTGCCCCAGGTTCGATAATTGATGTCAAGACAATCACCCGGAAAAGGGCTCTCCCATGGCACACCACACGCTGAAATCCGGTTATTCGCAGCTTGTCGAGCGGCTGAACCGCTTCCCGCAGGGCGCCCCGCCGTCCGCGGCGCTGTTCGGCATCCTGAAAATCCTGTTCGGCGAGCGCCAGGCGGAGCTTGTGTCGTTGCTGCCGATCAAACCGTTCACCGTCGCCACTGCCGCTCGCGCGTGGAAGATGCCGGTCGCGGAAGCGCAGAAGGTGCTGGAGGAGCTGGCCGGGCGCGCGATCCTGATTGACATCGAGCAGGACGGCGAGATGGAGTACGTCCTGCCGCCGCCAATGGCGGGGTTTTTCGAGTTCTCGCTCATGCGCGTGCGCGGTGATATCGACCAAAAGGCCCTCAGCGAGCTGTTCTACCAGTACCTGAACGTCGAAGAAGACTTCGTGCGCGAGCTGTTCACCCGCGGCGAAACCCAGCTTGGCCGGGCGTTCGTGCACGAACCGGCGCTCTCCGAAGAGAACGCGCTCCACGTGCTGGATTACGAGCGTGCGTCAGAGGTGATCAAGACCGCCACGCACCGGGGCATCGGCGTCTGCTACTGCCGGCACAAGATGGCGCACATGGGCCGGGCCTGCGATGCGCCGATGGACATCTGCATGACGTTCAACACGTCGGCGGCATCCCTGATCAGGCACGGGTTCGCGCGTCCTGTTGGCGTGGAGGAGGGGCTCGACCTGCTCCAGCAGGCGTACGACCGTGGACTTGTGCAGTTCGGCGAGAACGTGCGCGAATCGGTGAGCTTCATCTGCAACTGCTGCGGGTGCTGTTGCGAGGCGATGATCGCGGCGCGACGGTTCGCCATCCTCAACCCGATCCACACAACGAACTTCCTGCCGGCGGTGGATGAGGCCGCGTGCACCGGCTGTGGGAAGTGCGTGAATGCCTGCCCGGTGGAGGCGATAACTCTGGTGTCCTCGAACGATCCCCACCGCCCGAAGGCACGGAAAGCCCGACTGAATGAGGAACTCTGCCTCGGGTGCGGAGTATGCGTTCGCGCCTGCACGGACGGCCATCTGTCGTTGAAAAGCCGCCCGCAACGCGTAATTACCCCTCTGAACGGCACGCACCGTGCGGTGGTAATGGCGATTGAACGGGGTATGCTGCAGAACCTGATCTTCGACAACCGTGTCCTGTGGAGCCACCGTGCCATGGCGGCGGTGCTGGGCGTGATCCTCAGGCTGCCCCCCGTGAAACAGGCGCTGGCGAGCAGACAGGTGAAATCCCGGTATCTGGAAACCGTTATTCGGCGGTACCGGGGGTAACCCGCCGGCTTTGATCAGCCCGCGCTCCCGCGCTATTCTTTTGTCGCCCGTTTTCGCGCCCGTAATGCCCGCTGGATGCCTTACCATGAGCGATTCCACGATCACCCCGGCCACGCGATGGAAAGTCGCCGCCGCTGCCGTGGCCATCCACCTCTGTATCGGTTCCCTGTACGCGTGGAGCGTCTTCATCAAGCCGTTGCAGGCTGCGCACGGCTGGTCGCGCCCGGAACTGGCCGCCGCGTTCTCGCTCGCGTTTCTCACCGGTGGCCTTTTTTCGGCATTCCGCGGCGCATGGATGGAATGCCGGGGGCCACGGCGATGCGCGGTGATGTCGGCTTTCTGCTTCGGGGCCGGAATTGCGGGAGCCGGGATTGCCGCACACATTGGTTCACTGTGGCTGTTGTACGCGACGTACGGCGTTCTCGGCGGACTGGGACTGGGAAGTGGCTACGTTCCCCCGATCAATGCCCTTCTGAAGTGGTTCCCCGACCGGCGCGGGCTGGCGGGCGGGATGGCGGTCGCCGGGTTCGGTGCGGCGGCGTTGCTGACAGGCCCCGCCGCGACGGAGCTGATTTCCGTGGTGGAGGTGCCTCTCACATTCGCGATCCTCGGTGCGGCGTACTTCGTGGTTATCCTGCTTGCGTCGCGCGTGATGCGGTTTCCACCACCGGACTACCGCCCGGAGGGATGGGTTCCACGGAGCGAAACGGCGGGGGGCCTTGCGGAAAAGACGCACACCCTCGGCAAAGCCCTGCAGTCGCCCCGGTTCTGGCTTCTGTGGGCGGTATTCTTTCTCAATATCAGCGCAGGAATGTCTCTGATTTCGTTCGGCGCACCGATGGCGCAGGAAATCGTCGGGATGACGGCAGTGCAGGCCAGTGTGATGGTGGGGTTCATGGGTGTGTTCAATGCCGCGGGCCGAATCGGCTGGTCGGCGCTTTCCGATTACATCGGCCGACCGGTCACGTTCGCGGTGATGGTGGGCATTCAGATCGTGCTCTTTGCCCTTGTTCCGAACGTCTCCTCCGTCGCGCTCTTCCAGGCTGCGTTCTTTGTCATCATGACCTGTTTCGGCGGCGGTTTCGCCACGTGTCCCGCGTTTGTGACGGATCTGTTCGGTTCTCGAAACACCGGGGCTATTTATGGCGTGATTCTTACCGCGTGGAGCGCAGCAGGCGTCGCCGGGCCGACCATGGCCGCCATGTTGAGGGACCTGACGGGGAGCTATTCAGGCGGCATGCACGTGATTGCCGGCGCCCTTGCGTTCGCGCTGGTGTGCGTTGCAGCGCTGGGTGCCTCCATCCGCGGCCGCACCGCCGCACCCTGAAGGCGCCGTGGGACGTGCCAACGCAGCGTTCACGTCGCGCGGGCAGTGATCAGTATACGCCGTCGGAAACCGGGATGAGCTTCTCGTACTCTTCCACCGTGCCGTTGGCCAGGAAGCAGTCGATGATCTTTCGCCCCAGTTCATCCAGGCTGTTCTTCAGGAACTTCTGAACCTGTTTTCGGAAGAACTCCGTAAGAATCCTCGCCCCTTCGTCATAGGCCTCCGTGCCGACCTCCGGTTGCTGATCCACCTGAAACAGCCATCCGGGGATCGTGGTCCCCTCGATACGGATGCTCTGGAGCGCATATCCGAGTAGAGGGCATCTGGCCGGACGACACTGGTCCGACTGGAACTTCGCGTGGCCCCGGCGGGCGAGGTAATCTCGGGCAACCCACTGCGGCATGAATCCTGTCCGCCACACGCCGATGTGCTGGTTCGGCACCAGAACATGCCGCATCCTTTTGTTCCTGACGAACTGCTCGAGCAAAAGGTTTGCCTGTTCCACCCGCAGACCGGTCGCGAACGGCCAGTAGCTCCCCACCCCTTCGCTTCCCATCTCTTCGCTTTGAACAACGCTTGGGTTGTGGTGCCCCCGCGGGGACGCAAGCCGCCACAACCACGCCAGCGCGGGCGGGAGGATGTGAAACAGCCCGATGATTCCGTACGACGGCGCTGCCGCAGTGCAGGGCGGCGTCCGTACGCCGAAACTTCGGATGTCCACCGGAACGCGCCCGTCGACAACGCCGGGAACGATGTCTCTCGGCAGAATCACCCGTGGGTTCGGACACGGCACGCCGGGTTCGTCCTCAACGTGATCCCAGATCAGCGCGGTTCCGTTCGGAACGGCGTCAATGCTTAGGAACAGGAGCGGGCGCGCCGGCGCGATCGTCATCTGCTCGAGATCGTGGTCTGTGCCATACTTCGTGATGTGATCCACGCGCACAAACCACGCGTCCTCGGCGTCAGTCAACCAGAGCCGTCCGTCGTTCTCCTGAAAATCGGGGTGGCAGAGACCCATGTCGTCGCAGACAGGGTGGAGGTCGCACGTGCGGGGGATTTCGAGGTACCGCTCTTCTCCAGTAACGAGATTCCTGCCCAGCAGCAGCCGCCCGTCCGGGAGGCGGTGCGGTTGTTGCAGCATTTCGCTTTTGCCGCTCCCGCTTGCGCCTTCATGCATGAACGTGACCATGTTGTCATACGGCGTACGCACAAGCACGCATGAGGCGTGGACGGTAACCCATTTCTCCCTCGCCCCCTGACTCAGCAGTGCGCCGTACACACCCTTTTTCGCACTGGGGCCCGGGTAGAGGTTGTAGGAAAACATCTCGTGCACATCCACGCGGTTGTGAACAACCGCCTGTTTCCCGCCGAAATGGGTGTGCCGGAAGGTCGGCGCCACAAAAATGATGAACGTGGGCCGGAAGGGCTCATCGCGGTTTTCGAGATTCACCACACCCTGTAACAGCCCCAGCCCGAACGCGAAGAACCCCGCGTTTGCAGGGCATATCGCCAGCCCGGTCATTCCGATGCTCAGGTGGCCGGGTTCGAATGCGAACACCGCCAGATCCTGCCTGGAGAGCCAGTCAAACGTCTCGGCGCGCAATTCGGCAAACGGGTGGCCGAACCGGTCCGCATAGCGCGGTTTGTCGGAAGGGCGGTCGTCGCCGATCCACATGCAGTCTGGATCACGGCGGCGCATGTACGGATCGGTGTAGTTCACCGCGATCCCGTTTTTCACCCGCACAACCGTTGCCTCGTGCACCTCCCCGCCGTCCGGGAGGGTGTATTTCACCTGCCATTCGCGGTTTTCACGTCCGCCACAGGCAAGGGCTTCAAGGTCCTCAATCCGGTTCGCGCACAGGACGGACGGTGCATCAGCAAGCAGTTTCCGTACGTCGGGCGGAAGAATCATCTGTTCCAGACTACGCTGCTCCATTAGAAATCCTCAAAAAACCTGGGGGGCATCTCCACCGGACGGCAGAGAAACATTTTTCGCGAAATTTCCCAGGCAGGAGCCCTGCCACTCCGTGCGTCCGGAGCGGTTCCTAATATCACACAAAACCGTCCATCTGAAAAGTGCCGGAGGGAGAAACACCCCGCGCTGCGGGGACGCATGGAACCGGGATCAATCGGCGTGCCGGAACGGGTTCGGGAAGGGGTTTCGCGCGTACGGTGCGTACGCTTGTCGCCCGACGCGAATTCACTCCATCGGGGACAATTCCTCCCACACATCAATCATCCGGTGATAATTCGCGATCATGCGCGGGGTGAGGTCACAGAGGGGCCCGGCGGTCGTCTGAAACACCATCCGGTACTTCCCACCCTCGAACGCGGCGCGGGAGGCTGCTTCCACCTCGGCAGGGCTTTCGTTTTCCAGGATCCGCGCTTCGATGTTGCCACCAAGCGTGGTACGGCCCGCGGCGAGCGCTTTCGCCTCGGCGAAGGTAATGTCGCCGTCGGGAGGCGGTTCCACCGGTTCGAACAGGTCCGCGCCCCGGACGATGGCAAGCTCCAGCGTAGAACGCACGTTCCCGTGGCAATGCACGTGGCTCAGCGCGCCGGCGGCGTGCATCTGGGCGATGAGTTTGGCCTCGAACGGCTGCACAAGTTCTTCGTACACGTGGTACGCGGCCATGGGCGGGGTGACCCACTCGCACCCGCCCATCCAGACAAACTCAATCTGGCGCGTGGAAAAAATCACTTCGAGCACGCTGCGGATCCGTTCGTAACACTGTTCGGTCAGTTCCTTCAGCAGCTCCAGTTCCGTCGCGCACATCTCGAGGAACATCTGATACGGCATCATGCCGGCGACGCACACGAACGGTGAAGAGGCGCCCGTGTGCATGATCCCCCGCCTCGGAAACGCTTCCGGCAGGTTGGACATATCAGGCGGAGCCACCCCCTCCGGCAGTTCCCACGGCACCGAGCGGATCTTCTCAATGTCCTCGTGCGACTCCACGGGATATTTGAGCGTCCACACCGTCGAGCTTATCTCGTTGGTGCCGGTGACCGCCGTCAGCACGCCCTTCGGGGTGTCTATTTCCGTGGTCGTGATGACTGCGTCGTTCCGGACCTCACGCTTTACTTCCCGCATGAACTGCGGCGGCGTAACGAAGTACCGGTTCACCTCGGAGGGCACAGTGTGGAGGAACGCCAGTTCCTCTCCTATGCGGTCGAGAATTTCCTGCATTCCCGGGTCACGCAGCCCCTTGTTCGTGGGGTGCGTGAAGCTGTGGAGGTCGAGGGGGACGCGGTCTATCCTGTCCCCCCGGAGGGCTCCCAGAAAGCGTTCGCGCGGTGTCATCGTCATGTTCCCCGTGTGGTATGCTCGACGCGTGGACTGCCTCATGGGGGAATATACCGAGCGCAGCAGGGGGAGCAAGGGCGGGCGCCCTCATGCGCGGGCTGGACACCCGTGCGACAACGTGTTCCGTTTGCCCCCCGTACCACGGGCATCTTGCCCGTGCCCTTGCCTCAGCAAGCGTTCCCAACCAAGGGTCGCTAAGGGTTTGAGCACTCCCCGCCGGCGCGCCATATTTGGTTCATTACGTGCCGCTCCATCCTGTCAAAGGAGTCACCATGGCATCCCGTCGTGTGCTTTCCCTGTTCGCCGCCCTCGTGTTTGTGGCCACCTGCGCATTCGCGGCGCCTCCCGGCCTGCGTGGCCCGATGCCGGCACAAATGCCGGTCCCGTCATCCGACAAGTTCACCTTCGCCATCATCGGCGACCGCTGGGGTGGTGAAGTAGCCGCGTGGTCCGTGTTCGACCGATCAGTGGAGGAGATCAATCTCACGCGGCCCGATTTCGTCATGTCGGTCGGCGACCTGATAGACGGCAAGGTCACTGTTCCGGCCAAGCAGGACTCCATGTGGCGCGATTTCTGGCAACACGCGGGCAAGTTCACCGCGCCGTTTTTCGTCGCGCTGGGCAATCACGACATCTCCAACCCGACGATGCAGGCCCACTGGAAACAGAACTACGGGCCCACGTATTACTCCTTTGACTACGCCGGCTGCCATTTCATCGTGCTGTGCACCGAGGAGATGGTCGGGAATGCGGCCTCCGGTTCCGTGTTCCTCGGGCCGGAACAAACCGGGTGGGCGCTGCGTGACCTCGCGAGCAACAGCGGCGCGCGTCACACATTCATCTTCATGCACAAACCCGTCTGGCGGCTGGGCCCGAACGGCGCATCCGACCCGGACATCGCGCGCATCGAGCAGGCGCTCAACGGCCGCCCGGCAACCTTCTTCGCCGGCCACACGCACACGCTGGAGCTTCGCAGGAGGGGCGCGTACCGCTATTTCGTTCTCGGCCCCACGGCCACCCGCCTGAACGACCCCGCCGGAGTAACCCCGGAATCGGGTTCGTACAACCATTACACGACCGTAACGGTAGAGGGCAGCGAAGCACACGTAGCCATCCGCCGGCCGGGCAACGTGTACCGCGAGGACATCGCCGACCCGGAGATCATGGAGAGGCTTATCAACAGCGTCCGCACAGAGGCTGAACCACCACGGGGGCTGGATGGGCCGCAGGCGACCGCGGCAATGATTCTGCAGATCACGAACCCGTTTGAGCGCGACACCCTTTTCGCGCACATCAGCATTGACGGCCTGTCTCCCGCGGGCTGGCAATCCCCGGAAGCGGGCGGCGGAACCCTCCCCGTTGCTCCCGGAACGACTGAGCGGACGAGGTTCACCTTCCGCGTGCCAACAGACCGGCTGGTGCCGCTGCCGGAGCTGTACATCGAGATATTCCATGCCGGCCGCAGGCTGGGCGGGTTCACGCGCCCGATCAGCGTGTTCACGGAGGCAATGACCCACCGCGTGGACGAGTGGACCGTGATCGCGCCGTTTGCCCTCAGCGGCACCCCGCTCGACAGCGTGAACACGGGGCTTCTGGCCACGGACCCGCAGGCCGCAATGCCCGGCTTCTTCCGCCTGCGCGGCCCGGAAGGCGTCTGGAACCCGCGGGCGACCTACCGCGACGGTACAACACAGCTCCGCCCGCGCACAGTGAGAACCGACAGCGGCACGACGCGGCTCGACCTCGGACAGGCATTCGGCAGGGGGTCCAACACGCTGGCGTACGCCGTCTGCGGCATTCGGGCGCCGCGAGCCTGCACCGTGTACGCCCTCCTCGGTGCGAACGACCACGCGGACATCCTCGTGAACGGCACACCGACCACGCCCAACCGGGTGGTCAGCCTCACCCGCGGAGCCGAATATATCGCGCTACCCTTGAAGGCAGGGTGGAACACCGTTGTCGTAAGGTCCGCCAATCAGGGAGCGAACTGGTGGTTCGACTTCACCCTGTTCGACCCGACGGAGTCGGTCCGCATCGCGCCGGTACCGGGGAGGAACTAGACGGATAGGGAGGAAGGGGGTAGCTCGCCCTCTCCCGTCGCGTGTCGGACTCCTCGATACAGCGTTCGGACTCCGTCTTCACGCCACTCGGAGACCGACAGACAGCTTGCTGCCGCCCCCTCCCGGTCGTCGTGCGCCAACCAGAAACGGTCGTCGAGTGGCGAGCGCCCGAGCGCTCGATGTATCAAGACGCGATGGGAACCGGTTCATACACACAGCGTCGCCGTGCTTTGGATTGCGGCGGCTTGCTGCCGCCTTCACAGCCCAGGCCTTGCCTGCGCACTCCAGAGTAACAGTCACGGGCGACCGGAGCACAGGATTTTTGCGAGCATAGTACCCGAACCGAACGCAATACCCGACGACGCAGGGCGGTAGTGGAGGGTGACACTGGATTCCCGCCTGCGCGGGAATGACACAATTGCTGGCGAGGATTCGCGAGAAGCGGACAACACCTGTCCGCGCGGGCTCAGTATCGCCCACACACCGCAGAAGGAAACCTCATTCTTTATGGGAACCGCCCCCTCCCGGTCGTCGAGTGGCGGCCGGAAAAGGAACGGAAGCGAAACGACGTTCCGCGGCCGTTGTATCGAGACGACCCGGCGCTGAAACGCGGGAACTAACCCGTCGCCCGCACACATCCCGTGATCACGTCGCCGCTAATCACGCTTGACGTTAATCATGTCACGCGTTATTATTCCCTCATGATCGTATCCTTCAAGGACGCCGACACTGAACGTCTCGCCAACGGCGCCCGGGTTCCACGTTTTGTAGCCATTGAGTCGGTGGCGCGGCGTAAGCTCAGGCAGCTCCAGATCGCGGGCGTCTTGGAGGACCTGCGCGTTCCCCCCGGCAACAGACTCGAAGCGCTCAAGGGCGATCGCGCGGGTCAGCACAGCATCCGGGTGAACGATCAGTACCGTGTCTGCTTCCGCTGGACTGCGGCAGGCGCGGAAGATGTCGAAATCGTGGATTACCACTGAGGAAGTGCGAAATGTCCAGACTGAAACCAGTAACTCCCGGCGAACTCCTGCTCGAGGAGTTCTTGAAGCCGATGGGTCTTTCCCAGTACCGCCTCGCCAGGGAAATCGGCGTACCGGCCCAGCGCATCGGCGAGATTGTAGCGGGAAAGCGTTCAATCACCGCCGACACAGACCTCCGCCTGTGCAAGTTTTTCGGCCTGTCCAACGGCTACTGGCTTCGCGCTCAGGCTGCGCACGACACGGAAGCCGCGGCGGAGAAGCTTTCACACAAGCTGAAAGGCATCCGGCGGTGGTCTGAAGTGGTGGGTGAACGGGTAGGCACCCCGGTTCGCCGCGACGCTGTTGAACCGGCCTGAGAACCCGGCAGGGAGCGAACAGAAGGATGGCGACCTTTGTCGCTCCAGTGCCGGTAAGGAATCAAACAAACGCCTAAGGAGGGGGTGTTTCACCCTCTCCCCTTCCGTATCGGGCTCCTCGATACAGCGTACCGATTGAGAGATCGCTGCAGGGTAGGGCGGCATCGCCGAGGCCGCCGAAAAGTCGGGAAGCCCAAGCGGCGCTCTCGGCGAGAGCGCCCTACCGCCGATCGGGCGCGCGGGGGGATTTTCCGACCGACGCTCAACATGCGCCTAACCCATCCCGGTCGTCGAGTGGCGGCCGGAAAAGGAACGGAAGCGAAGCGACGTTCCCCGGCCGTTGTATCGAGACGACCCGGCACTGAAACGCGGGAACTAACCCGTCGCCCGAACGCGCACCTCACTCTCCAACCGCGCACCGAGCTGATCCTCTTCCTGTGCGAGATCAAAGTGCGTCTGAAGGTTCAGCCAGAATTGTGGCGATACCCCGAAGTAGCGCCCAAGGCGCAGGGCGGTGTCCGCGGTGATGCTCCTCTCACCGTGAACGATCTCGTTGATGCGCCGCGGAGGCACGGTGATGTCCTTCGCCAGACGGTACTGAGAGATGCCCATGGGGTTGAGGAATTCCTCCAGAAGCACCTCACCCGGGTGAATCGGCGGCATTTTCTTCCTTTTCACGCCTGCACTCCTAATGATAGTCCGCGATTTCTACGTCGTACGCGTTTCCATCGTGCCACCGAAAACACACGCGCCATTGGTCGTTGATTCTGACGCTGTATTGCCCGAGTCTGTTGCCAGAAAGGGCCTCCAACCGATTTCCGGGCGGAACCCGCAACGAGTTCAGGTCTGGCACCGCGTCGAGCATCCAGAGCTTGCGCATGGCCACCCGCTGAATGTCATGGGGAAGCTTTCGCGCGTACTCTCCTCGGAACAGCTTCTCGGTATCGGCGCACCGGAATGACTTGATCATGATTTCAACATAACGCGATCCGTTAATAACGTCAAGCGTTCAGTCCGATGCGAGTCAGCGGTCTCGTCTTGGCGCAGGGTAGCGGAGTCGCCTCAAATCCCCGGGAAAGCGCCGGTCGTCGAGTGGCGGCCGCGTGGTCCCTGAGCCTGTCGAAGGGCAGCGGACGCAGTATCGAGCCGCCCCACGGGAATCCAAGCTCAAAACCGCGCAATTGCCGCATCCAGCCACTTGTTCACCGGCTTCCCCGGCACGTAGTCCCGCGACCACTCATCGTCGTGCCCGGTGCGAAGGAATTTCAACCAGCGTTCAAGGAACTGCTCATCGAGGCCAATCGCGGCTGTTTCCCGGACCGTTCGCTCCACGTCGTACGCCACGTAGCGAAACTCGATCGCCCCATCGCGCTCAATGGCGTATCCTGCGCGAGGATCGCCGTTCCGCGGCTGGCCGATGGACGGGATACAGAGATATCGGCGTCCGTCAACCATCCGGTTGATTTCGCGGTGCGAGTGGCCGCAGATGAGCGTGGGGCGGGGCGCTCTTTCCAGGAACTCCGAGTACACCGCATCCGGCATGTCGGGGTGGAGGTACGGAGCGCCGGCAGGGTGATGCGTTACCGTGGCCGGAACGCCATAAAAATCGACTTCCAAAGCCGCAGGAAGCGATTCAAGGAAATCAAAGTGGGGCCGTGAAAGCTGGTTGAAGGTCCACTCGTCCCAGTCGTGCGGACTGGCTTGCCGTTCCCCGCGCTTGCGGATGGCCAGCATGGATGCGTCGTGGTTGCCCGGCACGGCGTGCGCGTCCAGACGTATCAGCAGGTCTGTGCACTCCGCCGGACGCGGGCCGAACCCGACGATGTCGCCGAGATAGACGATCTCATCCGCCGTACCCGCATCCGCCAGCACGGCCTCGAACGCGGCGAGGTTGGCGTGCACATCGGCAATCCAGAGGCGGGTCACCTTTCCGTCAACCCCATTTCCCGAAGGAAAGGCGTTATCTCCACTGTTTTGCCAACGAGTTCGCGCACCGAGAGAAGAAGAAGCCGTCTTTCAGCTCTTGTCACCGCAACGTAGAAAACGCGGCGTTCCTGTTCCAGTTCCTCCGTGGTTTCCGCGTAACGAATGGGCCACATTCCGTCATTCGCGTCCAGGATGGCGACGGTTCTGAACTCTTTGCCCTTCGCCCGGAGCGCAGTCATCAGGTGAACGGGTCGCTGAAGATCGTCGTCGCCAGCTTCATCTTCTTGGTTTCCGTCGGTGGCAGAAGCCATCGAGGCGATGGCTGCATCGACATCATCGATGAATCTGAAGAAATCCGAACCGTACCGTTGGGCGAAATCCGCGAGGTGAAGGAACGGCGGATCCTTGTAAAAGATGTCCTCCTCCCCTTTCGAATAATGTTTCGCCAAGCCTGCCATTTCGCATTCGATCAACTCGATGGCCTCAGTAACTGTCTTCGCTCCCATCACCTTCGCTATCGGGTAACCATATTCAATCGCTTCGGTGTGCCCGGACAGTCGCAAATTGCCGGGGTACTTGAGGAACTCGGAAAGGCAATCAGCCAGCGTCCGGGGTGTTCGAGACATGAGAAACCCGTAGAGCGATCTGGAGCAAACGGAAGGTATCGGATAAGTGCGGACTTTGTCGCAACACCGAAGGAAGGTTTTCACCACATCGTTCGCACTCCGCCGCTCACGAAACGTGGCTACTGCCTCCAAGATGGTTCTCAGTTCAGCAAATGCCTCGCTCAGAAGAACATTCAAGTCTTCTTTGGCGTAGTAGGGAATGCCCTCGGACGTAAGTAGAATCTGGATTGGAATCAATTGGCTTTTCTTGCGGGAAAGAACAGCAAGCGCTCGGGTGTGCCCAGATTGAGCAGCCTCTCGTGCAAGCTCGGCAACATACGCAATCGCGGCGTCGTGGTTGGGAAACGACTCGTGTCTGATCTCCGCATTTTCAGAACGCATCGCTCGAACGTTTTTGGGAACCCGGTTCAGATTGCGCGCGATCAAACGCTGCGAGAGGTAGAGAAGGTTGGCCGGCGAACGGTAGTTGATTCCCAGGGTGTGGGTTTCGAAGGCTTCCCCAAAATACCTCTGGGGCTGCAATATGAACTTCGGGACCGCGCCGCGCCACTCAAAAACGGCTTGGTCATCGTCGCCCACGATTGTCAGGGTGCTGCGATTGACGCGCACGAGTTCCTGAACGAGAAAAAGGTCAAGAGGGTTTATGTCTTGGAATTCGTCGACCATAATGTGATGATAGCGGTTTGGTTCAGGGAAGGCGGAGTTGGCGTATTTTTGCTGCAAGGTGATTAGCGTCCAGTACTTTTGGTCGTCCATGGTGATGATCGCGCTAGCCCAGAGATGTTCGCACACTTCTTTCCAAAAACGAAGAAATCGAGAGAACATCTTCAGCTGGGAGTTGCCTTGGCTTGGCGCGAACCCCAAGGAATCCAGTTCCTTTTCGATGTTCGCCTCGACGTACCGCGTGAGGCCGCATCCCTGCAACCAAACCAAGTGATTTGCGAATGCACTCATCAGGTCTGGCGCATCGTGGCGAAAACCAGCGGTTTTCAAAGCATCAATAAGCCTCATCACGTCGGCGTATCTATTCGGACTCTTAGAGATCACCTTCGCTATCGCCGGTTGTTTGGACCAGACCGGTCGAAGGACGTGCTTGACCAAGGCGTACATGTCCTTCTTTTCGGACTTCAGTGCCAAACTCGCGTTCACCTGTTTGCGGAGGTAGTTGTATCCCCATCTGTTGACGGTATCGATACGAACCGACTCGCGAATCGCCGCAAACGTGTCGTCGGTGTGCACCCGATGCAATAGTTCGTCACGTGCCGCCCGCGTAAACGTGAACAACAAGAAACGTTGGTTTCGGTCTCTTCCCTTTTCGTGCAGAAACTTGCATCGCCAGAGTAACGACAAGGTTTTTCCACTGCCTGCCGGTGCAAGCAGACGCAACCGGGGTGCTTCAGATTCGCAAAACCGCAGTTGTGATGGATCTAGGTCCACGGCATCAACCTTTCCGGTTGGAACCCATACAGAGCGCGACTGCCGCTCGCTCCGACAGCCTGTCAACTTACGGCACCTAACTTCTGTGAACCACCGCGCAGGCGATCTTCAGCATTTTGCGCGCTATCAACAAGCACGGCGGCAGCCGTGCGCAATCGGCACAGCGGGAATCCGGTCACAGCAGTCGAAACCCACATGATTCGCCCTGGTCAAATTGGTGAGGTCTGCGCACGCCGGATGTGGCACCCCGCTTCTCCCCACCTACCTGATAAACGTCCCGTTCTGCAGGTCGCTGATGGCCTGGCGCAATTCGGCCTGCGTGTTCATCACGATAGGCCCGTGCCACGCCACCGGCTCGCCTATCGGCTTGCCCGCAATGAGGAGGAAACGGACCCCGGCGTCGCCGCCGGTGATGGCGAGTTCGTCCCCCTCGCCAAACACCACAAGGTTCCTCGTTCCTATCTGGCATTCGCGCTCGAGATCGAAGTAGTTGCGGCCTTCCACGTCGAATGCGAACGGATCGCTCTCCGGCGCGAACTGCCCTTTGCCGTCAATCACGTACGTCATCACCGTGTGGCCCTTCGGCACGGGAAAGTGCAGCTCCCCGCCCGCCGGAACGGAGATGTCCATGTAGAACGGCTCGATGACAACGTCCCCCACGGGCCCTTTCGTGCCGGCCGCTTCGCCGCAGATGATCCGAGCGGTTGCGCCGCCGGGCAGGTTCACCTGCGGAATCTGGGCCTGTTCGATTCCCCGGTAGCGCGGGGCCATCATCTTGTTGGCTGCAGGCAGGTTCGCCCAGAGCTGGAATCCCCTCAGCACGCCCTGTGCGTCGCCCTTCGGCATCTCCTGATGGATGATCCCGCCGCCCGCGGTCATCCATTGCACGTCGCCCGAAGAAATGACACCTGAGTTGCCCATGCTGTCGCCGTGTTCCACTTCGCCCGCAAGCACATACGTGATCGTCTCGATTCCCCGGTGCGGGTGCCATGGAAAGCCCTTGATGTACTCCGCCGGATTGTTCGAGCTGAAATCGTCGAGCAGTAGAAACGGATCGAACTGCGGCACATGCTCGCCCCCGAACACGCGATTCAGATGTACACCCGCGCCCTCGAGCGTCGGCCTCGCCGGCAGGACTTTTTTGATGTTCCTTGTTTCCGCCATGGTTTTCCCCTCTCCGGTTCCGCGAAACGGCCCGCTCAAAACAACACGCCGATACTTACACCTGCCGTCATCAGCCCGAACATCATGGGCGCGGCGTATGCCATGCGGCCCCGTTCGGAAAGCACCCAGCTCATGCTGTTGATCGAAGTGTACGCAAGCGCCCCGGAAGAAATGAGAGATACCGTTCGGCCCCATTCCTTCTCTCGATACAACCCGGCGGCGCCCGCAACAAGGCCCGTCGCGGTGGCGTATTCAGCAATCACGTGCGGCCAGATGAGTTGCTTCGTGCCGCGATCCCGCGCCTTGAAAAAGCCACCTGTCATGTCCACATTCTTTCGTGAGACAAGGTCCATCGTCCAGACGGCGGCGATACCGATTCCCGTGACAATCTGTCCCGCCGGGGCGACGCGGTTTCGCCAAATATCCCGCGCAGCCGCGGGGCGGGGAACCGCGACTAGAAGGACACACACAGAAGGCAGTATGAATCTGAGCATGATGCGTCGCTGCTCTGAAATTCGTGCTTCGTGGCTTCCCCGGAAGTCAGCCGGCAATGTGCCGTTCCCATTCCGTACAGAACCGGTCGATCTCCTCAAGACCGTCATATTGCTTGTAGACGATTCGGCTGCGGAGCCGAATTTCCGTCCCTCTGGTGGCTTCGCCCCGCACGTACTGGAAATCCCAGGCCGGATTGAAGGCCTTCTTCTCCTCGTTCCTGCCCCCACCCGAGGGCGACATCGTAATCCTGACCGGGGTCTGTTGATCGAACATCTGGAGGTACAGCATCCTCCCGTCACCCGGCCGGCCGAACATGAGCGGCGCTCCGAACCGTCGCCGACTCCAGGAATGAGCAAGGCTGTGCCCGGCATACCTCCGCCCGGGGTCCCCGAGGGCAGGGTCTTCGACCGACGCATGGCAGACCGTGTTGGCTCCACCCTCGCCATGGACGTCCGGAGCCATTGCGTTCAACATCCCGTCTGCGTCGCGGAAATACAGCGCAGGGCTGTCGGGCGCATTGACGTAACTTGCCCAGAAAAAGCCGAACCATTTCCCCACCCGTGGCGGCCGGTGCAGGGTGGCGGCAAAGCGCATATCGATGATGTGAGGTTCCTTCACCTCGAATACCGTCTCTGATTCCACGCCGGTAAGCGGTGTAAGCGGCTGGTAGAGGCACGCAGAACTGTCTGAAAGCTGTTTCAGCTCCATCGGTGCATGGCGCGGCTCGAAGTTGTCAACCCCCTCCTCGGTCATGAACAGGTCGTCCATGCAGTGTTCGAGGTTCAACCCCGCATAGAACGGGACGAAGCAGTTTTCGGGGCTGTGCAGGCTCGTCAGTGACCAGATGCCGTTATATCCGGCGCGATGAGCGGCGAAGTCGCCGGAACCGGGTTCGTTGTTTCCGACGACGACGGAAAGCTCGCTCGTTTTCAGCAGCACATTGTCCATGTGGTATCCTCTCCGCGCATCCGGTTCGCTCGTTCGCTCCCCTCCGTCATGTTGCAGGATAGCGCTCTCATGGGGCGGGGGCAAGCGCAGGCGACACCATTCCCGGTCCCGCTGTTGATTTCGCGGCCCGGCCGTCGGTACCTTCGCTTGCGAAACCTCCCGAAATCAACGCGAAACAAGGTAGTTTGCCATGCCAACCCCGTCGCGCCCGAATATCCTGCTCCTCATGACCGACCAGCAGCGCTACGACTCCCTCGGGTGCTACGGCTTCCCGGCTGCGCACACGCCGAACCTCGACCGTCTGGCGCGCGAAGGAGCCCTGTTCGAGAAGTTCTACGTCACCAACCCCATCTGCACACCGAGCCGGTCGAGCATGTTCACCGGCAAGCACCTCCACGGGCACGGCGTGTACACCGTCTACGGCAACCTGCCTGAGGACGAGGTCCTGTTCCCCGAGCACCTCCAGCGGGCGGGCTACGAAACCGCGCTGTTCGGCAAACTCCACATCCGCAGCCGGATGCTCGAGAACTCAGAGCGCCACCCACACGACGGATTCGATGTCTATGAATGGGCGCTGGAGGCCTGCCTCGACCTCGATTCACCGCTCAACGGCTACGGGAAGTGGCTCAAGGAACGCGATCCGGTCTTCTTCGAACAGTTGAAGCGGGAGGGCCGCAGACTCCTCCATCACCCGGCGCACCTCCATTTCACGCACTGGGCCGCCGAGCGGACGATCGACTACCTCAAACGGCAGGATGGCTCACGGCCGTTTTTCGCCATGATGAGCATCTTCGACCCGCACAACCCGTACGAAGCATGGCCGGAGGAATTTGGCCGCCTTGTTGACGCAGACAAAATCCCCGACCCGCTCGTCACCGAAGGCGAGATGGAGCGTCTGCCGCGCGGCATCCGGCAGGAGCACGAGGGCAGCTACCTCGGCGCATTTTCCCGCTACAGCATCGACGATCTCCGGAAGATCCGTTTCGGGTACCACGTGTCCGTCGCGTTCGCCGACCACGAGTTCGGCCGCGTGCTCGACACCCTGAGGGAGCGGGGCCTCGAAGAGAACACCCTTGTGATCTTCGCGTCCGATCACGGCGACATGCTGGGCGACCACAGCCTGCTGGTGAAGGGGGCCTATTTCTTCGATCCGAACATCCGCGTGCCGCTCATCATGCGCTGGCCGGCGGGCTTCGCCGGCGGAGTGCGCGTCTCTTCGCTCGTCCAGATTCAGGACCTCGCCGCCACCATATTGGCAGCCGCCGGGCTCGACCCGGACGACGTCCGCGCCAAAGCGCCGGAAGCCGAGAACCTCCTTCCGCTGGCAACCGGCGAAAAGCAGCGGGTGCGCGACTGGGCCGCATGCATCTACCGGAACACCGGCATCAAAGAGGGCGGCGTCTACTTCGATCCGGAAATCCACGCGACCATGTTCATGGACGAGCGGTTCAAGCTGGGCGTGTACCACGATGTGAGCGACGCCCCCGGCACGGGGACGGAAGGCGTCCTGTATGACATGCAGGCCGACCCGAACGAACTCCACAACCTCTGGCCAGACCCTGCATACCGCGAGGTTAGGCTGCGGCTGACGGAGCGGATGCTCGACTGGCAGGTGGCGCAGGAGCTGCGGTACGGCCGGCGCGGGTCTGACCTCCAGCCGAACGCCTCCCAGCGGATCATTCAGGACCCTACGCGGGATAAATAGCCCGAGTCAGGCAGCCCTTTCCACCCTGTCCACCGCGTCCACCGCACGTCCGGTTCGCAGGGCCGGGCGCCTGCAATCCGTCATTCCCATGCGCTCAACCGAGCGACGCGGAGGCGGGAATCCGAGAACTTCGAGCCGCCCTCCCCCTACCGGCCCTGCAACCCTGTCAGCGCCTTCACGGCGATGGACTTGTTGCGTTGTATGCCGTCGTGCTCCTGCGGAAAGTCGCCGGCAGTAAACACCTCCAAGGCCCTGTCGTACGCCAAGATGGCCTCGGAAAAATACTCACGCCCCCGCCCGCCGGCGCGCTCACCAAGCCAAGAGAGCGTGTTCCCCAAGTTCAGATGTGAAGTCGCCCAGTACCTTGGCAGGTCGTCCCGAGGGGTAACCTCCAAAGCCTTCCGGTACGCGGCAACTGCATCCAACAGCAAACACTGCCCACTTTCCCCTTCCCGGCGTATGCCGAGCCTACTGAGTGCGTTTCCCAGATTGCATTGAGTTTGCGCCCACAGTTGGGGTGCGCTTTCCCGTGTGCGAACTTCCAACGCATTATTGTGGGCATCAATCCCTTTCGACAGGTAGTCATCCCCTGGTTTGCCACGGGTGAACTCTCCGAGTATGCTGAGGGCGTTCCCCATGTTGTTCTGGGTGGTTGCCCATTCCTGGGGGAAGGCCTCCCTGGTTCTGACCTTAAGAGCATGCTCATAAGCGTGAATCGAATCCAACAGATATCTGTCGCGTTCCTTCCCGAGAGAACGTTTCCCCATTTCCTGCAATACATTGCCAAGATTGTTCTGCGCGCCGGCCCAGAACTGGGGGTCTTCACGGTGTGTCAACGCTACCAAAGCCTCTCCATAAGCCGCAGCCGCTTCCCGCAGTATCCCCACTGCTTTCCCGCTATCCGCGCGGATGGCTCGCTCTTGTAGGGCGTTCCCCAAGTTGTTCTGGGTCGTTGCCCATTCGCGCGGCGTCTTCTTCCGGGAGTACACTTCCAAGGCTCTCCTGCACGCCGAAGTTGATTCCGCCAGACATTGGTTCGCCTCATCGCCAGCCGATCGGGTACCGAGATCCCACAGGGTATTGGCGAGGTTGACTTGTACCATCGCCCATTCGCCGGGCAACGTTTCCCGCTTATAAACCGCCAGAGCGTTGCTAAAAGCAAGAATCGCTTCGCGCAGACACCGGATCGCTTCCGCACTTCCCACGAGTGCTGCAAGGGTTGTCAACGCATTTCCGAGGTTGTTTTGGGCTGCCGCCCAATTCGCTGCCGCAGATTCGCGTGGTATCGATTTGAGGATGGTTTTCCAAGTGTCGATGGCCTTGCGAAGAAGCGCCGCTCCTGCAGCAGACCTGTTGGCTACCTCAAAGTAGCAAAGCGCTTTCCATGCATGCGCCTCTAAGAGACCGTTCTTTTCGAGGACCGCAATCGCTGCATCCCAATTCCCGATTTTGTAATGCGCCACTCCGTACAATAGCGCTACCAAGTCTGCAATTTGGCTTGCTGCAAGATTCCTCAATTCAGAGGACTCAGGTTCCTTCTTCTGAAAGCTTATGGAACGGTCCCCCACGATGTTTTGGACAGACCTGCCGCGAAGGGGATTGGCCGTTAAGATGTCGACGTCGACGAAAATCTGTCCACCATACCTACTGACGTTACCCAAAAGAACGATATGCGACCGCCCGTCTGTGACAGAATTTCCGCGCCGACGTGCCGTTGTGTGGATGGACTCCCACTGCGCGTCCGCAAGTTTCCCGCTTAGCAGCCGCCATTCGAGGACAACGCCCTGTTCGTTCCACTTATCAAGCTCTCTCGTGATCGCATGTTGAATGTTTGCGACATCCTCCGCCGCCGCATCGCTTACTTTATGGAATGGAATGATTCCGACGATGAGTCTGTCGTTGGGTAACCGGTACAGCGGCCACCATAAGTTCCATGCATACCTGCCAAGCAAACCAGCCAGCAGAAGGAATGGTGTCAGCACTGAGAGGAAGTACTTGTCATCGTTGAAAACGACTCCAACCGCGAGACCGGTCGCCACAAGCAGTAGAGAAGTCAGCGCGCTCCACGACCAATGTGCAATCGTCTGACGGGGAGAAGGCGTTCCAAACCATGATTTGACGAATCTGTAAATCAACACGAGCAGGATAACGAAACACACAGTGACCACGACGAGGTGCAGGGCGCGCTTGTTGAGCAGTGCCAACACAGCAGCTACCAACGCATCCACTTTCGTACCTCCTTACCTCCCCGTTTTCCACGACAAACGGAGATCCGTCACCAGCGTGACGCGCGTCAAGCCGCTCCAGCAACGGAGAAACAGGAGCAGAGGATGGGAATCATGCTCGGCAAACAGGAATGTCTGGCCACGGTAACCTCCCCCCTCAAAACCACTTGTCTCTGGGCCTGTCCAGCTCTCCCGCAATGACGCTCTGACGGAACTCGTCGGTGATGTGCGCGGCATACACCTGCGAAACCCCCGTCCGGTCGGAGCCAAACACGGCAACCCGCCCATCCTGACTGAGGGCGGGGTGCGGGTGCCCCGCCGGTGTGTGGTCCAGCGTCGCCCGCGGGTGGCAAAGGGTGCGAAAGTGCCCGGTTCCCACGTGGGCAAGCTGCAGGCCGTGATCCGGCCAGTTGGTGTCCGCGACGATCCACTGGCCATCGAAGGATGCTCCGGAGTGCCAGAAATAGGGACCTGAGCAGAGCTTCCGCGGCTCCCCGCCCGGCTCCAGCATCCAGATGCATCGGTCCGGCGGGTTGCCGCAGCCCTGCAGCCGGTCGGTGCGCCCCAGCAGCGTGCCGTGGGCGAACACATCCGGCCCGATGAGATGCGCGTCTCCGCCATCCTCGTCGCAATCCCAGAACGTGCGCACGCCGCCGGATGCCCTCACGAACGACACGTAGTCCGCCAGCTTCTCCTTCGGCAGCGCGCTCTGCTTCATCAGGACTATGCGCGGCTTTCCGGCGTAACAGCCCCAGAGCAGCCCGTCGAGATCGAGTTCGCTCACTTCCCCCGTGGCGATGTCGAACCGGTATGTCGTGATACGGGGATACCTCAGCACGATGAAGAGCCGGCGGCTTACGGGCGAGAACAGCATGTGCTGGATCACCGCGCCATCGGGAGCGAAGCGCGAAAAATCGCCGATGGCTTCGGTTCTGCCCGTTTCCACGTCCACGGCATACACGCGGGGATCACCGTGCCAGACGGCGTACAGCGTCCGCCCGTCGGGGTTCATGATGCACACTGGCGCGTTCTGCTTGGCCGCCTGCGCCACAGGATTGCCCGTCTCCCCCCGTTCCGTGAGCTGGAACAGGTTCAGGCCGTCGGTATCCACGCGGAAGAGGTCCCACGGCGCGCGTCGGCCGGCGTACCGCTGGCTCATCAGGATCACGCGCCGGCCGTCCGGCGTCACACTGGGCCAGTGGTAGTTCAGGTGCACGCTGGGCAGCGGGTAGGCGGTCAGCTGCACGACCCTGATCCCCGTTTTCGCATCAATCCGCTGAATCCGCTCGCTGGCGTACGGCCTTCGCAGCATCGCGGAGTACCTCAGCCCCGCGGATCCCAGATCGTGCCCGCGATGTGGTGGTGCGGGCGCTCCTTCGTGGCCCAGTAGTACGTCGCCATAAGCAGCCCGTCCGCCCGCTGGAACGCTCTCGGATAGCCGAGATCGGGATCGTCGAAGCTGTCCCGGTGGTAGTCGTCGCGCAGGATGGTTTCGCCCTGCCATGTCCGCCCTTCGTCCGCGCTGTACTTCGCCACGATGCATGCCCGGTCACGATCGCCATACACACAGCAAAGCCGGCCGTCACGCAGCGCGACCAGCGACGGGGGATTGCCGCTCCACCCGGCCGGGTTGTTGACCTGCGCGATCTTCGTCCACCACCGGCCCGTGTCCACCGAGGCAAATGCGTCGATCCAGCAGGAGTTGGACTCTGCGGCGATCCGGCGCACCGCAGTCACCAGCTTGCCAGACGCGCACCGCACGGTGGATGGCATGATGGAGCGGGCGGATTCCGAGGGTGGCACCACCCAGGACATGAACCGGAAGGTGAGCCCGCCGTCGGTCGTCCGGGCGCAGAACGTCCTGTTCGTTTTCGAGTCGCCGACCCTTGCCGACATCATGACGATGAGATCGTGCGGCCCCAGCACCACGTAATCCGTGCGCGCGGTGATCTCGCCGCCGTGGAGTTCGGGGTGCCGATGGATGCCGCCCAGCGAGTACGGACCCTCCCACGTATCCCCGCGGCCCCGTGAGACAAACACCGCTCCTTCCGGCCGTTTGCCCCCGTGGTATCCGACACCGGCGAACCGGAGCGCCAGGCCGGGGTCGGTGAAGTCCAACGGCGCTTCAAGCGGCACCGATGGCCCATCTGAACCGACGAAGTTCTCGGGTTCGTACGCGCGCCAAGTTTCGCCCTGATCGGTGCTCTTTGCGAGGAATGAATGGTACGGCTCGTTGATATTGTGCCCCTTCTTCTCTTCGTAGCCGCCCACGGTGAAACCGACCAGCGCTTCCTTACCTTCCCACGACCAGAGCCCGTTGTTCGCCGGCCACGCGGCAAACTTCCCGACTTCATGATACACAACCACGTGCTTCATTTCTCGCTCCTAATCTTCCGGGTCCCAGATGGTGCCGGCTATGTGGTGATGGAAGTGATCCTTCGTCGCCCAGTAGTACATCGCCATGAGCTTCCCGTCGGCGCGCTGGAACACGCGCGGATAGCCCATATCGGCGTCGTTGAACTTGTCGTGTTGGAAATCGTCCCGCAACACGGTTTCCTGCCGCCAGGTGCGACCCTCGTCCTCGCTGAATTTCGCCAGCATGACCGCCTGATCGCGGTTGCCGAACACGCAGCAGAGGCGCCCATCGCGCAGCTTCGTGAGGGCAGGCGGGTTGCCGTTTTGGCCGCCGGTGTCCCCGATCTTGACCTGCCACTGCCACGTCGCGCCACCGTCTGTGGAGGCATACGCGTCAATCCAGCACGAACGATCCGCGCTGATCTCCCGCCGGCGCACCGCGGCGACCAAGCGACCGGACGCGAAGCGAACGGTCGCCGACCCGCGACTGGCGGCGAAGCTGACAGTCGCCGGCATCACCGCTCGGTACGGATCAGACGGCGGCACCATCCACGATACGAACCGGAACGTGAGCCCGCCGTCGGTCGTCCGGGCGCAAAAGACGCGGTCCACCATACCGCCGCCCTCTTTCCGCGCCGACATCAGGACGAGCATCTCCCGCGGCCCCTCCACGACGTAATCGGTCCGGGAGGTGAAGCTGAGGCCGGCCAGTTCCTCATGCTGCATGAGGTCGCCGAATGAGTACGGCCCCTGCCACGTGGCGCCCCGGTCGTTCGAGGCGAAGAACATCCCTCTCGGTTCATCGCTGCCGTGGTAGCCGATCCCCACCACCCGCATGGCGAACCCGGGCGCCGTAAAATCGAGGGGCTCAGTGAGCGCAGTCGCGGTGACACCCGGTCTCACGAAGTTCGCCGGCTGGAACGCCTTCCACGTGTCGCCCTGATTGGTGCTGCGCGCAAGCATCGAGCGGTAGGGCTCGGTGATATTGTGCCCCGGCTTCTCTTCGAAACCGCCCACCGTGAAGCCGACAAGCACCTCTTTGCCATCCCACGACCAGAGTCCGTTGTTCGCCGGCCATCCCACGAAGCCATCCGGGTGCTCGTATACGATGACGTGTTTCATACCATTTTCCCCCTTGAAGCGTTTCAGGAAGTTCATCCCAGCGTCAGCCTCCAGACGTCATTCATCAACGGCCACGAGTTGCCCGCCACCACCCAGAGGCTCCCGTCGAACACGTACGGCGTCGCCTCGTGGCGCGGCGAGAAACCGGGCTTCGGTTCGTACTCGTGCCACGTGGTCCCGTTTTCAGTATACCACACGTCGCCAAGGTTGCAGCTTTCGCGGTTGCTGAATCCGCCAATGATCCAGAGCCTGCCCGCATACACCTCGGCAACCACCCACTGGCGTTCGCTCCATGGCGCGTGTGCCGTCACGCATTCCCAGTCTGCCCCGTCAACCGAGCGCCACACATCGTTGTGCGTCACGAAATCGGGATAGTGCTTTTCCGGCGGATCACCCTTCTCCTGCGTGGCCCCACCCATGAGCCAGAGCGCGCCGTCATGCACGGCCACCGCCGAGCCATACCGCGGGCCAAACGGCGCATCCGCGCAGATGCACTCCCATTTCTCGCCATCCCGCGAGCACCAGACATCGTTGCCGCTGCCCAGTTGCCACATGCAGCCGTTCAACACGACGACCTCGCCGTAGCCCCGCACTCCGAACGGTGTCTTGTCCAGCACCTGATTCCACGTCACCCCGTCAGGGGAGTTCCACACACTGCCCTTGACGGCCCATACGCGGCCATCGTGCACGACCATCTCGCTGTAGCCGTCGTACGGCGTGGCATCGGATACCATTGTCCATTCGGCCCCGTCGGTGGAACGCCACAGGTCCCGCGAGAGCACGCCGCCGTAGTAGTAGCCGTTGCTGAGCCACATGGCATCGCCAAACACGAACGGCTCGGCCGTATCGCGGATGCTGAACGCCGCCTGCGGGGTTACGAGGTCCCACCGGCGGGGGGATTTCTCCGATCGTGGAGGCAGGCTCATTCCAGTGTCCCCGAAATATCCGACGGGTCGGGCGCCGTTCTTCCCTCCCGTCTCGCCGCCAGTCTGGCATCTACGGAAAAACTTGGCGCACCGGCGAGAAGCACAATGCCCACTGCAAGCCATATTATTACAAACGGCCAGAGTTCGCGGTCAAAGAAAGAATACGCCAACCAGATGAGGAGCAGAACCGCCGCAGCCCATCGCGTTCGATAGCCTATCGAGACAAACGCTCCGCAGATCGCGATCACGCACGCGAGCGACGCTTCTGCGCCCTGTAATTCAGAAACGCCCATAACACCGATCGAGAACGCCCCAAAACCCACAACCATTCGGAAAACCGCAAGAAACCAAAGCGCGCGCTCATAAGCGTATGTCGATAGTATCCGGTGTATTGGAAATCCGACATCCGGCGTTGCCCGATCCCGGTCGCGGTATTTCGAGATCAGCCGGCGCAACGGGGTATTGGTATCCACCATGAACCTATCCCGCTTCTGGTTTGCGGTGCAGAGTTAACGCGCCATTTGCGAGTTCCTCTCCACCGTCACGATGTCTTCCTCGTAAAGAATCGCCCCCTGCTGCCGCAGTTGCGCTTGCAACGCCGTGACATCAACGGCCCGCGGCGCAACGCCATCCCGCAGCGAAAGCGCGCTTGCCGTGCCGGCCGCCTCTCCCATGGCGATGCACGGCACCATGACGCGGATCGAACCCAGCGCGAGGTGGGTGCAGCTCACGCACCGTCCGGCAGTCAGCAGGTTCTCCACACCGCGCGGGACGAGGATGCGGTAGGGAATCTGGTATTTGAAGCCACGTGAGGGACGCCAGCTTGTGGCGTCCATGCCGGGGCCATCAATGCAGTGAATATCCACGAAGAACGAGCCGTAACAGATTGCGTCGGAGAACTCGCGCTGACCCTTCGCGTCCTCCTCGGTCAGCACGTAATCCCCCATGATGCGGCGCGATTCCCGGATTCCGACAGTGTTCGGCGTTGAGATCATGTAGCAGTGTTCCATACCGGGGACGTACTTCCGGTAGACTTCGATCGTCTCGTACGCCTGTTTTCGCGCTTCAATGGTCGCCCTGGTCAGGTCGGCGGCTTTCGTCGAGTCAATGTGCGTCACATGGGTGAAATTGACCCCCACCTGATCGGGCCGGGTCGGCGTCCACCACCACCCCATGATGGTTTTCTGGAACGGCCGCATGTTGCCTTCCCGCTGGGCGCGCTCCCACACCTCCTTCAACTGGTAATCCACGCGGAACTTCTCCACGGTCGGCCAATCCACGCCACCGATAGTGAACATAAGGGTGACCGGCTGGCATCTTCCGTCCGACGGCCTTCCCACTTCGTACGGGCACCCCGCCTTGAACGCGACATCGCCGTCGCCGGTGCAGTCCACAATCCGCCGTGCGCGGATAACCTGCCGGCCGTCCTTGTTCTGGATAACGGCACCGACCGCAGCGCCGTCATCGACGACCGTGTCGCAGAAAAACGTGTGGTACAGCAGACCAAGGCCCGCTTCTTCGGCCATGGCCTCCAGCAGGAGCTTCATCCCTTCCACTTCGAACATGATCCCGTGGCTGTTACGCACGCCGAAACCGCCGGAAACCACCCGGGAGGCAATCTCGTCAGCGACGCCCCCGACAATCCGGCGGCCGGTGCCCTCTTCGTCGTACTTCGAGATGTGCCCGTGCCCGCCCGCCGTGGCGACGCCGCCGAGGCAGTTGAACTGCTCAACAATGAGGGCATCCGCCCCCATCCGCGCCGCGGCCAGCCCCGCCCCCACTCCTGCGGGACCTCCCCCCACGATCAGCACGTCCACCTCGCGGGCGGTCGGCAGGTTTCGGCTTTCTTCCAGTGTCATGTGTGTCTCCCGTGAAGATGCGTCCGCCCCTACCGTACTCCGGCGAACAGGCGCGGAACAAGCGATTCTGCGGTCTCCCGTGGCATCCCTGTCATACCGGTGATCTCATCGGCGAGGGCCTTCTGCAACTCCGTGTCCGCCGTAACCCCGCCATCTCGAATCCACGTATGGAGCGGGGCGATGAATGACGCATGGTGCGCGTGATTCCAGTCGAAATGCGGCCCGCCCTCGCCCGAAAACACGTACCGGTGCCGCAGCCACCACCCGACGATGCCGGCCACCGCGCCGCGCAATCGGACAATAGCTTCCGCGCGTGTTCGTGGCAGCGCTGCGGTGTTGCTCAGCACCGCGCGCCTCGCCTCAACAAAATCTGCGAGCAAACCGAGATAGGTCTCCGGCCCACCGGGGATGCACGCCGCCAAGTCGGATGTCAGCCGCGATCCGCGAATCCTCCCCGGCAGATCGACGGGCAGCTCTTCCAGTCGCGCCGTGGCGGATTTCCATGCGGGCACCAGCACGGCCGCATCGCCGCCGAGAAGCCGCGCGATGGCGTGAAGCACCTCATCGTCCGATTTCGTCAGCCATGACGGGTCCTTCGCGCACCGGGCGAAATAGATGAGGTTGTGCAGCGCGGAAACCGGCTGCTGCGCATTCCCGAATATGCCTCTCGCAGTGCCGGCGTAGCGCAATTCCTCGCCCACAACCCGCCGGATGTCATCGAACTGAATCACGAATGCGGGCGGTGTCGGCTCGAACTCGATGATCTCGTACGTCATCAGCGTCGAGCGCTCGATAAGCCCCGCCTCCTCCACCAGCTCGAAGTTGATTCGCCCGTTGCCCCAGCCATCGCGGATGCTCCGCCCCGGCAGGAGCTCCCACGGTTCAACCGGCGGGTTCCGCTTAAGCTCTTCAAGGAAGGGCCGCACGAGCTTCCGGAGATCGGGTTTCCACGTGCCCTCTCCTGCCCAGTCCGCACCCCAACCGCACCAGATCCAGGGGATGAGCTTCGGACGCGTCGCCGCCACATCGTCCAGTATCCCGCGGACCGCGGCAAGCATGCGGAAGTAATCGCGTGGGTGAGCGCCCGGGTAGCCGCCGGGGTCGCCGTCGATGAACACGTAGCCGTCAGCGTTGTTCATGCAGGCAAGCAGGCTGCGCATGTGGGCGATGTACTCGTGAAACTGGTGCTCGTCGTCGAGGCGGAACGTCCGCATGAACGGGTAGAAGACGCGATCTTTGACCGGCGTGCCACGGATCTCCTCCCGTGTGCTCAGGTTCGGGCAGAAGGTGAGCCAGCACTCCAGCCCCCGCTGTCTCGCTGTGTCTATGATGTCACGAAAGCCGCGGAGGTGCTGTGCGTCGCTCTCAGAAAGCGGCGGCGGCGCGATTTCCGACATCGGCCAGATCATCACCCGGTCCATGCCGAGCCCGCCAAGGAGCCGGAACATGGCGTCGTAATCCGCCGGTGCCCACGTGCGCACCGCCAGCGGGTAGTTGAACACCCAGCTCGCGTGGAGGTAAAACCCCACATGGTCGAAGCCCTTCACACCCTCGTTGCCCATGCCTCTGTCCCTCTCCCATCCGCGTGGCGAACATTTGCCGTTCATGCGCCCTGCAGGTACCTCGCGATCGCCGCGCCGATATCGGGCCCGAATGACCGCGCCGACTCCGCGTTCACCTCCGCACCGGCCACGTTCGCGTAGGGTATCTCGATTGCCGTGGCCAGCCGCACGCCCGGCAGTTCCGCCGCCCAGCGGGTGAACCCCTTCCCGCCGGTGTAGTTCGCTGAGGAATTCCAGTCTGTCCCGAACGGCAGGAAATCGGAGGCCCGGAAGGGCAGCATCCCTTTGTTCTCCGATTCGAGGATCGCGGAAAAGCGCCGCTGTTCGGCTTCCATCCTGGGGTTTTCGGTGCCGACAAGGTAGATCACCTCGTTGTGCGGGCCGGCGATCCAGGGGCAGTGCAGGTCCAGCGCAAGATGGAGCTTCCCGTCCGCCCAGGCGGGAAGCTCCGCCCGGATGGCGGCGGTTTCCACATGCACGCTCTTTCCGTCGTAATCGCGGCCATGGTCGCGGGGAAAGCGGTTTTTGCCCTGATCGCCGTCTTCCGAGCCGTCCTTGTCCACGAACGGCACGATGAAGAACGCGGCGTTCGCGCGCAGCCATTCAGCCGTGTCCTCGTCGCTTTCCAGCACCCACTGGATGAGGCGCTCCAGCGTGTAATTCACCATCATCTCGCAGCAGTGGTGGCGGCACGTGATGGCAACACGGTGCGTCGGATTGCCGCCCGTTGCGTCAACCACCGCGTACTCGGCCTCGCGCCCTTTCCGCGTTCTGCACAGCACGCCGGTGCTGAACCCGGGGTTCCGCGCCATTCGCGCCGCAAACGCCCTCCAGTCGGCCTCGAGATACGGCATGGCGAAGCTGAACCGCACGTCGTCCGCGTCCACCGGGAACGTGTACGAGAAGCGGTTGTCATTCACCGGCACCGCCCCGAGCCAGCGCCACGTTCGGCCACCATCTGGCGACATGGCCGCCCCCCGCGCTCCCAGTGCCCGGCTCCTGGTGAACTGGAAGGTGAGCGTCCGCCCGGCAGCGCCGCGCACCCGGAAATACCAGTAGAACCAGTCGGTGGTGGTGTCGCGCAGGTCCTGATGCAGCCGCACGGTATCGCCATCCATCGCGTCCACGACGATGTTCCCGCCGGGAAAATCGCAATCTGCAGTCACGCTCATCAGGTATCTCCTCCCCATACGGCGTCCGTGTGAAAATGAACCACAAAGGCGGAGTCGGCACAAAGGGGATGGCGCCCGGCCGCCCCTTCCCGCAGCATCCTGTAATCCGTACCCAGATGAGGCAACGCGGCGTCTTCGTGTCAAGAGGGGGAAGCAGGTTTTTTTGGGGGGCTGAGGGGAATCGCGACTGCTACGGGCTGCCGTGCACCGCTTCTTGCGTGGGTCTCCGAGTTCGGCGGACAGGAATGTCCGCCCCACGGCTATTTTGCCCTGCGCCCCAACGGTGGGGCAGGCATTCGTGCCTGCCGTCGGGCACACTGGCATGCCGACGCGCGGGTCTCCGAGTGACCGGGCAGGCTGGCCTGCTCACGGGCAGGCGCAAACCGGCTGACCGGTTGTATCGAGGAGCCCCGCGCATTTTTGACGGGGTTTCCCATGCCGCCAGGACGCGACGGAGCGCGTCCCTCCATCAGACTAGCGTGCAAGAATGACGGCAGTGTTGGTGTATTGGTCGTCTCGATACAGCGAACCGGTCGCTGAGCGTGCTGCCCCGCCGGGCAGCCTGTCGAAGCGCCGGTTCGCCACTCGACGACCGCGCGAGGCCGGGGCAAGACAGTGCGAGGGCATGACCGCGCCTCCCTAGCCCTTCGCGCCCCCGTGAACGAACCACTCGCCGAAGGCATCCACCGTCCCGTCAAAGAACATGAGCGCGCCACGAATTTCCGCCCGGGCACCGGGTACGAGGTCGGGAAAGACGGGGTCGGCGTGCATGCACGGGTGGCCGGGGTTGCCTACGAGGGCGTTCGTGTTCTCGAACCACGTCATGGCGGCGACGCGGCCGGTTTCGCCGGATACGGTAGCCATTACGGGCAGATCGGCGGTTTTCGGGCCGCTGCGCCAGCCGAGAGAAAACTGCTCCGTCTCGATGCCGGTGGCGTGCGCCTCGTTGAACGGCATCCAGCCTCTGCCGGGCACATGAACGAGCTTGTTCGCCTGCGTGAACTCGGCGAACTCCTTGATGCCGCGCAGGTAGGCGCATGTCTGCAGCTTGATGCGGACGAGCGGCGTATCTGAGCCGTTCCGGATGAACAGGGTGAGCCGCGCGCCGACACCATCCCAGCGCTCCACGGAGCCGCCGAACGCGATGCCGTTGGGAAGCACACGCTCAAACGAGATGCCGTTTTCCGACTGTTCCCACGGTACCTTCGGCGGGTTCGGGAAGAGGACGGGGAACGGCGGGTTGATGTGGCTCAGGAACAGGAGCCCGGAATCCGTGAAGATCGCCTCGGGGAAGTCCAGCCAGACGTAATCCTGGCTCGGCCACGGCGGGCTGACCCATGCGATTTGCTCCCACGGGTAGTGTGGCCGCCACATACCGGGGAGGATACGGATGCCCTTGGCCTGCGTTGCGTAGTCATCTGCCATGGAAGAACCCTTTCCCGGTGTTAACTGTCTGGTTAATTCCCTGCCTGGGTGAAGTCGGCCATGCGAATGCGGTACGCCGCCTGCGCCATGGGGCCGTCAAGGAGCGGATCGCCGGTGTCGCGCATCCAGTTGCGCAGACGCACGATGAGCGCATCGCGTGTCGCCCGGTGATCGGGGCTGTCGGCGAGGTTAGACTGTTCATACGGGTCGGCTTCAAGATCGAACAACTCGTAAGGAACATGATACTGTACGGAATAGGGGACGTTGAGCGCCTTCGAGACCTCCACGTAGCTCTTCGCGTTGTTGAAGTAATCGGGCGAGGTCTCCTGCCAGGGCGCGTTCTCGAAATTGGCGATGAGTTTCCAGCGGTCGGTGCGAATGCATCTCATCGGATCGTAATACGTGTGATACGTTTTCTCGGCGAACACGGCGTCGTTCGGCGTGTACTGGCCATCGGTGAACAGTGCAGCGAAGCTACGTCCCTGCAGGTTTGTCGGAATCGGCATGCCGAGGAGGTCGAGCAGCGTCGGCATCACGTCCACGTTGGAAATCATCTCGTTGCGCACGATGCCCTTCGCCGCGCCGGGCACCGACATGATAAGGGCGACCTCGATGCCGGGGTCGTAGAGGGTCATTTTCGCGTGGACAAACGGGATGCCGTGGTCGGTGGTGAAGATGAGGATCGTGTTATCCGCGTCGGGCGAGGTGCGGACCGCCTCAACGATCCTCCCGAATGCCCTGTCGGCCGAGGCGATGGAGGCTTCCATCTCGGAGAGGTCCTCGCGCACCTCGGGGATATTCGGCATATAAGGCGGCACACTGACGGAATCCGGCGGCAGGGCGTCCACGTCGTCGTGCGGGAAGGGCCGATGGGGTTCCGCGAAGCCAATCTGGGCAAAAAACGGCCTGCCGGCATCGCCGCGCGACCGCATGAAGCTGACAAAGTCGTCCGCCACCTTGGCGCACGTGCCGGTGCCGTGGATGTGCTCGTGCCCGCATCGCTCCGGCAGCCGGGCTTCGTGCTGCAGGCCGAACAGGTGGGTATCATACCCCGCCGCGCGGAGCATCTGCGCGAGGTGCACTTCGTCGGGGTTCAGGTCGTTGGCGAACCCGGCGTGCGTAAGGCCGACCACCCCGTTCGCGTGGGGAAAGCACCCCGTCCAGAGCGCGGCGCGGGACGGGCTGCATTGCGGCGCGGTGCAGAAGCTTTTCGCAAACCGGACGCTGAACTCCGCGAAGGCATCAATGTGCGGCGAGCGGATGCCCGGCACGCCGTAACAGCCGAGGTGCTGGCCGAGGTCGTGGCAGATGACGACGATGAGGTTGAGGGGGGTGGGGTTCATTCAGTGCCCTTTCGCCCGACGAGGATTTGGTGGCGGATTCAAGCTTTTTCGGCGACGACTACGAGCTCCCCCGGATATGCCGATCCGTACGGGTTTTGCTCATAATCCGCATAGACCTGAAGCAGCCTGAATCCACATCGGTACAGGAGGTGTTCGACCTCGAAGCGAAACAGGTATCGCAGCGGGAACGAGTGGACCAGTCTATCCTGGCGCCCGTCTGGCCACGTCACATAGTAGATCATTTCCATGTAGTTGATCTGGTTGAAAAGGTCTTTCCTGGCAAATTTATGCCACCGAACTACCTTCCTCCCATCCTGCGTCGTAAACTCGCCGTCTGGCCCAAGTTCCCGCCCTGAATTGCTCTCAGTGAGGGACACAAGCCATGGGTTGAAGATGTCTAGGATGAACTTGCCTTTAGCGCTCAAATGGGCATGTATGGCACCTAAACACGAGCATTGATCTTCAACGGTCGTCAGGTGCTGAAAAGCCCGAAAAGGAACGATGACCAGATTGAAAGTGCTATCAAGGTCGAAACGCCGCATGTCGGCTTGAATGAGTTTGGCACACGAGCGGATCGGTTCCGGTTCCGTAGACAAGCTCTCACGGCATTTGGCCAGCATGTGCGGAGACGAATCCAGTCCTGTTATTGCGATTCGCTCTCGGGCTATTGGGATGAGGACGCGTCCCGTTCCGCAGCCGATTTCCAGCACAGGGCCACTGGCTTCCCTTGCCGCATGAACATAGAAAAGAATGTCCGGACGGTTACGGTACGCCGGGAGTTGGTCGTAGAACTCCGCCACGAAGGGGCACGACTCATAGCCGCCTGAATCTTTCATGATGTCTTTCCTGCAGGGTGTTTGACACTGATACTTGATGGTTCATGGTCAAACCAACCCGACACACCAAGCCAGGTGCTCCACGCCGCAAAATACAATGCGCCAAAGGTACGTGAGCACCACCTTTGCCGACTTTCCCGCGAATTGCTTTTTCGTCACCGTATTTCAACACTCGACTCTACCCGCCGCTTTCAGCACGGTCAGCGCATCCGCCGTGACCCACTCGTTCATCCGCGTGCGGCCGGTGGGACCCCAGTTGACGAGCTCAGTATCGCTTTTCGCGGAGGCAGACATGGTGTAGAAGCGTTCTTCCGCCGGCCAGCCGCCGTCCGGCAGGCGTTTGGACTCGAGCAGGTCGAGCGCCTCGCCGCACCTCGGATCCGAAATGAATCCCGCTTCCGCCATGACTTTGAGGCCGAAGAGGATGTCGTACCGCCAGTAGCACGGGTAATGCAGGCGGACGAACCGGGGGTTCATCAGTGCGCCGTCGCTCTCACGCCGGAAGAGCCGGTGTCTGAGGAACAGCTCCGCGGCGCGCTCAGCCGTGCGGCGCGCGGTGCCGTCGCCGGTTGCCCGCGCAAAGGCCGCCAGCCCGCGCAAGGGAATGAGAGACTCCCAGAACGAGGAATGCGCCGCCCCGGGGTTCCGGTCGCAGTTCCAGCCTCCGTCGGGCCATTGCCAGCGGGCCAGCAATTCGACGAGCCGGTGTGCCCGTTCGTCGAGGAACCCCAGAACAGCGGCTGAATAGAGCGCATTGCCCTGCTGTGAGGCGCACCGGCGCGCCCGGCCGTTCATGATGGGCACGCCGCGGCCACGACGCGCCTGTGCGGTGGTTCTGCACTCCCATTCGCGGAGCGCATCGGGGTGCAGCCAGCACTCCAGCACCCTGTCCATGGTGGGGCGCAGGGCGGGGTCGCCGGCGGGATACCCGAAATCGGCAAGCCGGAGGAGCACCCAGTGCGCGCCCTTCCACTTGGCGTACAGGTGGTATCTCTCCCCATCGCCCAGAAGGGTGCGGACGCGCGGGGAGGTGCGGATTTCCTCCTGCAGGGCCCGAATTCCGGGCGAATCGAGCGCCTCCCCGAGAACACCGACGCGGGTTTTGAAACGGACGGATGGCTCTGGGGAGGCCAACAGGTTCTCAAGAACCGCGTTCAAGGGGTGCGTCCCTCCGACGACTGATTCCAACGCGCACTAACGCCCGGCGTACGTCAACACCACCTTCGCGGACTCACCTGACGCGAACTGTTTGTACGCCGCGGCAAATCGGCGACGACAGGTCATGGGTTTCCGAGAAGGTAATTCTCATTTACCCCGCAGCCGAAATGCCTGTCACGCGTCTCCCTAACCTCCATGAAACGCCGAAGGCCCGGGTACCGCCTGTCATCCTGTCCATCACCTTTGTACTCGGGTCGCATCGTCTTGTAAACCATATCAAGATCCGGTCCTGCAGACACCAACAACACTCCTTCCTGGCGCCTAAACGATTTCAGGATGTGCTTTCTCACCTCCGCGCAGACTGCGTTAGCTGCGCGAGTGAGCTCGAGCAGTAGGTCGTCGACAAGCGCAACATGGTATTCGTATTCCCCGAAAAGTTCGTTATAAAGGCGCTGATCATATACGTGTATGTGGTAGAACTTTTCGGTCCACATTGTCTCATCGTCGCTCGCTGCGTGCTTTTCGTAGATTAGCAGGAAATCGTTGAGAATGCGGCAGAAGTTATCGAATGCGGCTTCTAGTGCGGGGTACCTACCGGGCCAGATGCGGGAGAACAGGTAAGTTTTCAGTTCGCCTAGGCGATCAAAAGCCTCGAGTTCAAGGCGCTGTACCCCGCCTTCAAAGAAGGAAGAAGTCCACGAACGCCACGTGTCGACCCCACCCAATGCCACCCACCTATCGATGTATTCCGCATAGGTTTCGTCGTCCTCTTGCTTGGCAGCATCGCGGGCGAGAGTCTGATCCACCCATGCTAGGTGCTGTTCCTTCATTTGGTGCAAGGCTTGGACAGTGAACTTGAACGGCTGGTCGTCTACCAGTTTGTGGTGCACTTTACAGAGCAAAATCAGATTGAGATATGCGTCCCTTTCGTGTGGCGTGAGGTCGGACTCCCCGCGGGCGCCGTCGGGCTCCTTTGCCACGATGTGAGCTTCGTCTCCAACGATGGAGGGGTCGTCGGTTTCCGTCTCGTCTTCGACAAGGGAAAGGCGACAACCGGGAAATGAGCAGCGACACGCCGACCTTCCCCAAAGCATCTTCCGAGTCTTCGCGCTGATAGCCACCTTCGTTGTCCTTTGCTGGCGCGTACTGGTTATCGACCTACCGGAAAACCAGCACCACCTTCGCAGATTCCCCCGACGCGAACTGTTTGTATGCCGCAGCGGCTTTCCTGAACGGGAACCGGTGCGAGATGAGCTTCGTCACGGCGAGGCCGGTGCGGTAGAGCTCGAGCATGGCGCTGAACTCCGAGAAATGGTAGAACCAGGAGCCGACGGCGGTGATATCGCGCCGGATGAAGTGGCTGCTGGGTGAAAGTGGCAGCGGGCCCTGCTCGCCGTTGAACACCACCGTGCCCGCGGTGCGCACGGCGCTGAAGCAGGCCATTGCCGTCTCCTGCCGCCCGGCGCACTCCATGCAGACATCCGCCCCTTTGCCGCCGGTAAGCGCCTTCACCGCCTCGACCGGGTCGCCGTCCGCGGGGTTGACCACGTCCGCCGCGCCGCAGTTCCGCGCGTGCTCAAGGTGCGTGGGGGAAATATCCACCGCGATGACGCGCCGGCCGAGGTGCGCCTGCATCAGCACGTTGCCAAGACCAATCGGCCCGACGCCGAACACCGCGACGGTCTTAATGTCCCGCGAGGCGATTCTGCGCGAGGTGTGGTAGGGCACACCCAGTCCGTCGCCGGTGAGCAGGACGCCCGCGTCCCACGGCACGTCGTCCGGCAAGATATGGCAGGCGTTGGCGGCGGCGAGGAAGCGTTCGGCGTGCATGTTGCCGTAGAAGCGGTTCTTTGCGCACCAGGTGTACTGCCCTTTTGCGCACGCGGGGCAGGCACCGCACCCGGCGATGGCGCTGGCACCCACGCGCTGGCCGACTTTCAGGTTCGGCACGCACTCTCCCAGCTTCACCACCGTGCCGACCGCCTCGTGCCCCCCGTTGCCTGTTTCCATGCCCTCTTCGCGGTACGTATGCATTTCGCTGCCGCAGATGCCCGACATCGCGGTTTCTATGACTACCTCGCCCGGCCCGGGCACGGGTTCCGGCGCGTCGGTGATCTTCACGACGCTTTTGCCCGCCATGTGAACGATTTTCATACCCTTGCCTCCTTCATGCCGGCGCCTCACAGCGCCCACACCGCCACGTCGTTCGCCTGCAGAACAAATTCGCGCGTATTGCCGCTGCACGCAACGGTGCTGCCGTCGAGGCGGAAGAGGGTGCCGCCGCGTGGCGTGCCGGGAGCCGAGAAGGCGTCGCGGTCCACCTTCACCTTTCCTTTCGCCTTCTTTCCCGCCGCTGCGGCGATGATGGCCGGTCCCGCCGGGCTGTCGTACGCGTATGCCACAAACCCTTCGCCGCCCTCCACTTCAATGCCCCGGGTGCCCCGGAACCGCGCCATGACGGTGCGCTCCGCCGTTGCCTTGCGCAGCTTCGCCAGCGCGTGGACGTGGCTCCCGAAGGCTGGCTCGTCCTCCAGAGTGGCGTCTCCCCCGTGCACCATGAGGCAGAGCTGCATGCCGAACGCGAACGCCAAAGTGGCGCGGTCAGGCTCGTGATCCACCACCCACGAGAGGATCGTGTGGGGGATCGAGAAACGCATGAGCTCCATCCGCTCGATGAGCGCGGGCGATGGCTCCGAGATGCTCCAGCTCATCCACTGGTCGATGACCGGTGTGGCCAGGATGTCGCTCTCCTCGCCGATGATCACTGCGTTCGGGTTCCCCGCGAGCAACAGCCGGCGCACCTTTCCGACGAGCGTCAGCGCCTCGTGGTGCGCCATGTCCGGGGGCTTTCCCTTGCCGGTGAACCCGTAGTCCGGGTCGTACTCGAACGGTTGATCGTAGAACATGGAGGTGTAGCCGAGGTCGAGATAGTCCCGTGAAATCCGGGTGACGCGGTCCCGGTGCGCCCGGGAAAACGGGCTGAAGACGTAGCTTTCCGGCCCGAGGTGGCGCGACCAGAGATCGCCCATGGTGTGGTTGGCCGCCCAGTTTTCGGTGCGCGGGGTTCCCGTGTAGCGCTTCTGCACGCGGTCGAGAAGCTTTTTGTCCGGCAGATGCAGGCCGACGTTCGGGTGGCGGAAGTTGATGAGCGCGCAGGTGCTGGTGCCTTCGCGTTCCGCCCGTGTGAGGCCGCGCTTGATGAGCTCGCGTTCGTCCGGCGGGTAATCGGTGAGGTCACGGGGGTTGTGCCGTGCGTAGTTGCCGAGGGTGAGCGTATCCCACACGCAGAGCATATCTACGCCGAATTTGCGGCCCACGGCGGCAACGTGCGGTATCCGGTCGAGTTTCCGGATGGGTGTGCCGTCGAACCCACGGAAGAACACGTTCTGGAACCCGATGCGGGAGCGAACGGCCGGGCGGGAATAGTCGGGTGCATGCCGCGTGTCGAACCAGGCCGCGTACCGGTCGGCAGTGGCGCGCCAATCGCCGTTGTGGACGGAGACGCCCACGGGGGGTGACGTCCACGATTGCCCCGGTGGGAGCGCGATGAGGTGAATCCAGCCCAGCGCGAGGCGGAAGTCATCGCCGTAGCCGTCCATGTTCTCGATCCAGAAGCGGCCGTTGCGCGCTTCGGTCATGTAGTTGATGTACGACAGGCCGCCGCCTGATCCCGGGAAATCCACCCACGGGCAGGCGATGCTGACCGGATACTGCCACGCCCAGCGCCGCCCGTTGCGGGCGTAGTTGTTCCCGGCGCCACGGGCCACACAACCGGGGTCCACGAAGCTGTTCGCGCCCAGAGCAATCCGCCCCGTTTCCCGCTCGTGCCAGCCGCCAAGAACGGGAAATGCGGTGTCCAGCACCGTGGAGGAGCCGGAGTTTTCCAGGTGGAGCACGAACACGAACTCATCCGGTCCGCCGGGCCGTATCTCCACGCGCGCCGATACCCCGGTTTCCGCACCGTCCGCGGCAACCAGTGCGGGGAACTCGATGGCGGCGCCGCCGTCGTGCTGAGAAACCCGCACGCGCTTCTGGTGGGAGCTATCCGCCGCGCGCGACCACCAATTTTCGGTCGGGACCATAGTGCGAAACAGGCATCCGTCGTTCCGGCCGTCTTTCTTCGCGTCAATGCGGGCAACACCGGTGCGCATGTCTTCCAGCCTCAACACAGACCCGGTGCGGGCGTCAATAACCAGTTTCGCCGCGCCGTGCGTGAGTTCGATCGACTTTTCGGTGATAGCTGCCATCGGTAGCTCCTTTTTCCCGTCAGTGGTTACTCCCACGGCGTGGCAGGGGTGTGTTCCGCATGTGCCTGGAACTGCCTTGCCCACGGTTCATCGCTCAGATCGACCGTTTCCGCTCGAGATTTCGGGGCGGCCGGATCGAACTCTTCGCCATTTCTTACCACCAGCACTATGTCCGGCGGGTCGGGTATCGCATCCAGCGGGTTACCCCGTACCACCACAAGATCCGCCGCCGCCTCTCTGCACAGAGCGCCCACCCGCTGGAACCCGGGGATCTTGCCCGTTGCCGAGGTCGCGGCGGTCAGCGCCTCACGCGTGTTCATTCCGGCTTCCACCAGCAGCCGCATCTCGCGCCAGAGGCTGAGCCCCGGCGGAGCTGCGCCGCAGGGGGTATCGGTTCCGGCAAGCACCGTCACCTCGCGCTCCCGCAGAAGGGCGACGAAACGCCGAGCGGCCTTCAGCGCCCGTTTCCAGCGCGCCGAACCTTCCCTGTCGGGCTCTCCCGGAACCTGCCAGTCGATGACTTCCCGCGGGACATCACGCAACGCGGGGTGCCGTTTGTAAGCCCGGAGACGCCCCCGCCACTGGGAATCCCAGTACGCAAGCGTCGGCGTCATCACGATCTCCCGCTCGGCGATCTCATCGGCGAGGTATTTCTGCCGGTCAAGTGTTTGTTCGAACCCCGGCAGGCCCCATGCGTCCAGCCAGCCGGGCGGGTGGTCGGGCCAGATGTCGTGAAGAATCCCGTCGAGATGGAAGAATTCCTGCACCCCCGCCCGCGCAGAGAGGAGCATCCCCGTCTGCAGGCAGTGCTGGCTTACGGGCAGGCCGGCTGAGTTTGCTTCGCGAACCATGGCCGGTATCCAGCCGGTCTCCAGCCCGACGTACAGCTTGATGCCGTCCACGCCGGCGGCGGCGACCTCGCGAACACCGCGTATCGCGTCAGAGATATTCGTGCACGGGCGCGAGGTGACCGGATGAACCGGGCTTGGGCCATCAATGAGCGGACCGGTGCAGAAAATGCGGGGCCATTGCCGCTTTTCCCACTCCGACCGGCGGGCGAGTATCCAGTTCAGCGGGTTCCCGGTATCCCGGACGGTTGTCACGCCGTGCGCGAGGTAGAGCGGCCCCTGCCACCGCATGAAGTGGGTGTGAATGTCCACCAGTCCCGGCAGGATGGTGCACCCGGGGTACGCGGCAATAGGTGTTCCGGCGGTGAGTTCCCGCGCGGGAAGAACGCATACGACGCGCCGGTTCTCCACCAGCACGGCCTGATGGGGGACGACACGCCGGCCGTCAAACACGCGGTCGGCGAGGTACGCGCAGAGCGCCTGAGGGTCTCGTTTCGCGGGCATACAAGTCGTACGCCTCCGTGGGGACCGGGGAACTCCCGGGGCGAGCATCCTGCGCCAGCGGCACAGTGCCTGTCGTCAGAAGCTAGTATCCCGCGCGCGGCGAGGCAAACCGCCAGCCAGCCGTCAGGGTGCGCCGCCCTGACGGGCGGCACTACCACCCCTGATAACACCAGCGGAACGGGACCGTGCTCTCCATACGGACGAACGCGGGCTCCGTCTTCAGAATGCGCCAGCCGTTGCGGGCCTGCGGCACGCCAGGTTGTCTGCGCCACGTCATCTTCAGGTCGCAGGGGCTATCCCACGGGACGCGGATCATGTCGCTGGGCTCCATCTCCGGGCCGCTGCCCGCCCACATCATGGTTTTCGTGTCTACCTCGATCACGTCCGGTGAAACGACGCGCCAGCCCCTTGTGACAATGCGCACCGCCGGATGGCTCCACGCGTAGATGGAACCCCATTCGGCCGCCACGCTGCCGGCGCTTACCTCGAGGTAGCGCCAGAAAATCGAGCGCAATGCAACGCCGACGGACTCCACCGTGCGGCCGTCCGCTTCTCGATAGTCCGGGTCGTAGAAGGTGAGAACGGCATCCACATCTTCGCGCTCCAGCGCCCGTTTCCACCCGATGATCGCCTCCGACACGGCGCGCTTCGCCTCGCGGGCGGGGTCATTCTGCGCGATCACGGGAGCGGCAAGATCCTCGATGGGCGAGCAGGCGGCGCAGAGGCGTTCCTTGTCCTGCGCGTCCGGATGGGCGCCCGGGGGCACCTCGCCGATCCGGGGGCGCTCCACAGCCGAATTATCCAGCGCGATCCACGGGCTGCGGCGGCTCTCCCGGTTCGAGAACACGAGGAAGTCGTGCAGATGAAGCGTGAACTCGATCTCCTCGGTCATCGGTGTCGCGGCGGATACGGCGTACCGGTCTCCTTCAGCCGCGTCCCGCAGGATTGCAGCCGTAACACCGGCGCCCGGTGAGGCAACGCACTCCTCGACGCCGTTGCGCATGCGCCAGACGCGGTATCCGGAGTCCCCGCTGTTCGGCGTCCACCGGAGGGCCAATTCACCCGCCTCGCGAACGATATGCACGTGCGCGGGCGGCGGGGGGACCTTCAGTCTGGCGCATTCCTCCACGAACCAGTTCTCGTGCGTGTTCATTGCCAGCGTAAGCGACCCTACGACGGTGCTCCACGCCGTGCCTCTCTCCACCGGAGGGTATACGGAGTCGAGTTTCTCCCGCGCCTCTTCCGTGGACCGCATATCGCCCGGATGCAGCACGAGCGGGAATTTGTCGAGAACCTCCCGCGGGGTTTTTGCCGGAAGCGCGGGAATCCACCCGTAGCGGGGGTTGTTGGGTATCATTTCCGCTTCCCGTGCCCGGTCGAAGACGCCGTACGCCGCCCGTGCGAGGCGCCCCTCGCCGAGGTCGAAGCTCAGGTCATCGAGCACCTGCCGGTAATCGCGGTGCCGGCGGCACCGGGGGAGATGGTATGCCGCGGGAGTGGCCGCGAGGACTTCCTCCCGCGTCGGAATGAGGCGCTCGAGAATCAGCCGCCGGAACACCGGCGCAACCCATTCCTCGAATCGCCATGCGCCCTCTCCACCGGGCCATACGTCGCGGGGCGGTTCAATGGCGTACGCGGTCGCCCCGGCGCTTGCCCCGAGAAGGAACATGATGGCGTACAGCGCGCCCGGCATCTCGATAGTGCCGGGGAAATACGTCCCCGGAGTATTGTACCCGGCGTCGTGCCAGTACCACGACTGCGCCTCCACTCCCCAGGCGTTCGTCGCGCCGGAAGCCCACATCCCCATCGCCCCTGCGTGGTTGGCGTGTTTGACGAATTCGCCGTTCATCTCGTGCATCGGGATGACGTGTGCCCGGTGCTCGCAGATGGCGTCGAACAGCGCTTCGTTGTCGGACGAACACCCGATGGCAAGGAAGCTATCCCGCTGGAGTTGCCAGGTGAAATAGAGGCCGTATTCGCCGGCGATCCGAATCGCATCGCGCGTGTAGCGGGCGTTCCGTCCCATGGAGTACTCCGGGCCGCTGCCGTGGTCGGTGAAGGTGCGCTGGCTTGCTTCTCCGATCTCCAGCCCCACAATGCACGGAAACGAATCCACCAGCGCACGGATTTCTTCCATTGGGACGGTATCCGTCCGATCGCCGTTATCCCCCTGAATCTGCAGGGTGATCGGCACTCCTGCCGCCTGCGCGTGGTTGAGGAGAACCCGGTTGCGTTCCGGGTGGTGCCGTCCAATCTGAACCGACACGTGGGGGCGGATTACGTCATCAAGCCCCTCCCAGAGCGCAACAAGCTGGTGAGCCTCCTCCACCGGATCGGCGCACGGCATCCACATCAGGACGAGAAGGGGGTGCTCAGGCGAAATCGTAGCTTTCAGCGGCTGCTTCATGGCGGGATACCTCGCGGGCGGTAAATCAGGCTTCCTCGGCTGGAGGGCCTTGCAATAGTTCACAAGGGAATCTAAATAAACATTCACGGATTCTCCATGCACCTTTCACATTCGTAGCGTTTACTTTGTCTGGTGAGGAGTCGGGCCGGGCTGGACAGGTGTGTCGCGTGGCGGCGACGCGTTTTGTCTCGTACGGCGGTTCGTGGGGGGCACCGCTGAGGGTACGGAAGCTCTGTATCCTGGCGCACTACCGGAGGAATCGCGCAGTGGCTGAATGGGCCCCGACCGCGTTAAGCGCGGTCATTCCCGGAATCTCATTCCGTTTTCTCCAGCCGCATTTCCGTCTGCCGTTTCATGCCGCTTCCACACGGATGCTTCGTCTCCTGCGAATTCCGGTGGAGCATGTCAACACGAGAATAGAAGACGTGGATCCCTTTACGAAACAACAGATTCGGAAGCTGTGTGCGATGCCGAGAATGTCCACGTTCGCCATGGGGGTTCTGATCAACCGACTCGTTGCACAGATGGCCGAAGACGAGGCATACGTCAACGTGGGTGTATGGCATGGTTTCACCTATTTCGCGGGTGTCATGAGCAACGGCGGCAAGCAGTGTATCGCAGTGGACAACTATTCCTCCGCAGACAGATTTTCCGGACAAAGGGGCATCAGACGTTTGCTGGATTACTACCCGAGAAAGGCAAAATCGAAGCTGCGAGGGCGGCATTCCGCCGGAGAATGGCGAGGTGGGGCGGCGAACACCACCGTCTGTTCGAAATGGATTACCGCGAGTATTTCCAGTACGTGCACGAAGCTCCCATCGGTGTGTACTTCTACGACGGCGATCACTCGTACGAGAACCAGTTGCAGGGTCTGAAACTCGCCGAACCGTTCTTCTCCAAAAACTGCGTGGTGATTGTGGACGACTGCAACGACGAAGCCGTGTACCGGGCAACACGGGATTTCATTGATCAGAGCCACAACTCCTACGCCATTCTTCTGTTTCAGCGCACCTGTTGCGATCGCCATCCCACGTTGTGGAACGGCACAATGGTGTTCCAGCGTGTGCCTCGTCCCCACCCGGTACCCTTCTGACACGCAGCGTTGCCTCGCGCCCTGCCTCTCCATACCCTTTCCACTGACGCGACGGGATTCCCGTTCGCCCGACAGAGCGTCCCCCTGTTGAGGCCACCACGCCATGGCAAACGGACACGAACGCGCCCACGGGCGCACGCCCGAGCGCAACTGGACCATCTATCTTGTCCAGCACAGCCACACCGATATCGGGTACACGGCATCTCAGCACGAAATGCTGCCCGCCCACCTCCATTACCTCGATATGGCGCTCGATTGCTGCGACCGTACCGACGGGTACCCGGATGACGCCCGCTTCCGGTGGACGTGCGAAGCCGCGTGGCCGGTTCGTGAATACATCCGCCGCAGACCGGCGCGCCAGATAGACCGCCTGAGAGCTCGATGCGCCGAAGGCCGAATCGAGCCGACCGCCCTCATGTTCAACATGTCAGAAATCACTCCCGAAGCGGGTCTCGTGGCGTCGCTCCAACCCATCCGCGAAATCAACGACGCGCTGGGGATACGCATCCGGACCGCGATGCAGAACGACGTGAACGGCGTCGCCTGGGCCATGGCAGATTATCTGCCTCCGTGCGGAGTTCGTTACCTGACGATGGGTGTGCACCGATATCGCTCCGTCCTGCCGTTCAAGGTGCCGACCGCCTTTTGGTGGGAGTCTCCGTCGGGCAGCCGGATGCTCGCCTACCGCGCCGATCACTACCTGACCGGGAACTGGCTCGGGTTCAACCCCGAAAGCAGCCTGGAGCACTGGATGAGTATGGGCGCGGCAGACCGTCCCGTGCTTGAAACATCGCTTGCGGAGTACCTCGCCTCGCTGGAGGAGCGCGGGTACCCCTACTCACATCTCATGGTCCAGTACTCGGGCCATGAGACGGATAACTCGCACCCCTCTACCGACCAGTGCGAACTGATTCGACGCTGGAACGAAACGCACGAACGTATCGTTCTGAAAAGCGCCACCGCAGGGGAGTTCCTCCGGTGGTTGGAAGAACACCACGGTCAGGGCCTCCCCGCGCTCAGAGTGGCATGGCCGGACTGGTGGACGGACGGGTTCGGTTCGGCAGCGCGGGAAACCGGTGCTTCGCGGGATGCGCACGCCGCGTTGTCCGCCACAAATGCCCTGCTGGCCATGGCGCGCGTGTCCGGCGCGGATATTCCGGAAGCGTCCATCGCGAGGCTGACCGAAGCCCGCGAACAAGTCCTGTTCTACGACGAACACACCTTCGGATCGGTGGACAGCGTTGCCGATCCGCAATCGCCTTACACGTGCGAGCAATGGTCGGAAAAGGCCTCGTACGTGTGGCAGGGGGTGCAGAACTCTGCGCTTGCGCGCGAGGAGGCGCTGGGTTACCTCGCCCCGTTACGCAACGCGGCCACGCAGCCGGTGATGCGGGTGTACAACACGCTCAACTGGACGCGCACCGAACCGGTTCAGGTGTTCGTTCCGTTTGATGTGGTGGCGCGAGGGTATGCCGTCAAGATCATTGACCCCGGCACCGGCACGGCATGCCCGGCGCAGGTGGTGTACGACCGGCCCGATGACCGGCCGAAGGAGACGATTCTCGCATACGACCGCCCCGCGGGCCGTTTCGTCACTTTCATGGCCCCGGAGGTTCCCGCACTCGGGTGGAAGGATTTCTGCCTCGAAACCGGTCCGGAAGAGGACGACGACGCCCCGGCGGATCCGTTGGACGTCCGCAGGATCGAAAACCGCTGGTTCTCGCTCTCCCTCGACAATCGCACCGCCAGCCTCAGGAGTATTCGGCACCGGCCCGCCGGCCGCGAACTGGTGGATACTGAATCGCAGTGGCGGCTGGGGCAGGTGATCTACGAGAGTTTTCCGGTGCCTGAAGGCGCGCGTCACGATACCGGGCGGGTGTTCCGGCCCGAGGCGTTCCGACGGGAGTCCGTGCGCGCCTGCCGCATTGAACGGCAGGAACGCACCGCGCTCTGGCAACGCGTCCTCTTCTCCTGCGATTTCCCCGGATGCACCAATCCCGGGGGCCTGCGTGTGGAAATCCGTCTCTGGCATGAGCGCGAACAGCTTGATTTCGTGTACCACCTGCGGAAGGAGTACACCACTTCTCCGGAAGCGGTGTACGTGGCGTTCCCGTTTTCCGGCAATGGGGCAGGACTGCGCTACGATGGCCAGGGCGGGGAGGTGATGCCGGGTGCCGGCCAGGTGGAGGGCTCTGCCGCCGACTGGCAGACGATCCAGCACTATGTCCGAGTCGCCGACGGCCGGGGGCAGACCATCCTTTCGAGCCCCCGTGTGCCGCTCGTTCAGCTTGGCGGGCTGAACCTCGGCGCATGGCGGTATGTGCCGGAAATCCCCCGCCCGCACGTGTTCTCCTGGGTGATGAACAACTACTGGTGGACGAATTTCCGCGCCTCGCAGGGCGGCGAATGGTCGTGGACCTGCTCCCTTACCTCGACGGAGGAATCCTCCCGCGGGACGGCGGCACGATTCGGAGCGGAATGTCACAGTCGGCTGATCGCACGTCTGGAACGAGTCGCGAAACCCGAAACCCGCTCGCGGATCCGTGTAACGCCCGGCAACGCGCTGGCAGTGGAAATGCGTCCGGAACGCGGAGGAGACGGGATAATCCTCCAGCTCCGCGAACTTGACGGGCAGGATACCACCTTCCGGATCGAGGTGCCGGACGGTACTTCCGCACCACGTGTGGAAGAGGTGGACGTCACCGGGCGGCCCCTCGGCACGCTGCCTGACCACGTGCCGATTCCCGGTTTCGGCGTCAGATTCGTGCGTCTCGCGCTGCGTTGAACGCGACCTATTCCAGCCCGGCGGCATGACGCCCCGCCGCCGGGTCTCCCGCCGCATGGAAAAGACCTGTTTCCGGGTTGATCGCCAGCATCACCGGATGACCTATCGGCCCGGAGGCGACGTGCACCGAATGCCCGCGGCGGACAAGTTCCTCCCGCGTGGCTTCGCTCACCCGGTCGTTGAGGCGGAGCGACCCCGCCTCTTTGAACGTCTTCTGCCGGTCGGGGTCGGGGTCGAATGAATCCTGATGGTGCGCAGTGGCGAAACGCGGCGCGGTAACGGCCGCATCCGGCGCCATCCCGTAGTCAATGGCGTTCAACAGGAGATTCAGCGTCACCTGATCCTGCAGATCGCCCCCGGCAACGCTGATCGCCATGACCGGCTTCCCGTCTTTCAGAACAAGCGTCGGCGTGAGGGTGATCCGCGGGCGTTTGCCGGGCGCAATGCAGTTGGGATGGCCCGGCGTGGTGTTAAGGCTGCGCAGCCGGTTGCCATAGGTCACCCCGGCTTTGCCGCCATCCCGTGGCGTTTTTGGCACATTCGCGCTTGGCGTGGCTGATACGACGTTTCCCCAGCGATCCGCCACCACGCAGGTAGTGGTTCCTCCCACCCCGGGGCGGAACAGCCCGCCCTTTTTCAGGGGCTTCATCCCATCCGGGTCGCCCGGCCGCACTTCGAGGGATGCCTTGTTCATGTCGATGAGCGCGCGGCGAAGCGCGGTGTAGGGGTCCGACAGGAGGGCGGCAAGCGGCACGCGCACGAATTCTGGGTCGCCATAATATTCGTCACGGTCTGCCAGCGCCAGCTTGAGGGCTTCCGTTGCCACGTGGATCGCATCGGGTGAGAGCCGCCCCATCGCGCGCAGGTCGAATCCTTCCAGCAGACGCAACGTCTGGCACAGGAACGGTCCCTGAGTCCACGGCCCGCATTTGCAGACGGTGTACCCCCGGTAGTTCGTGCAGACAGGCTCCTCGACCGTGGTCCGGTGCGCGGCCAGATCGGCCCTCCGAAGAAACCCACCCCGCTCGATCCAGTAGGCCTCAAGCTCGTCCGCAATGTCATTCCGGCTCGCGTGCCGCCCGTAGAAACGGTCGCACGCTGCCTGCAACTTTTCTTCCCTCGTTCCCGTGGTGATGCGCTCCTCCTCCACCATTCTGCGAAGTGTCTGCGCCAGCTTCGGGTGCCAATCCTCCGACCCGGCGTCGAGCAACGCCAAGGCCGGCGCAACCACGTCCGCAAGGGTCTTCGTGCCGTACTGCTGCAGCGTGGTGATGCAGAGATCCACCACCGACGGCACGGGCGCCATTTTGATGTCGTCAGGGATGCCGTGCTGCATGTACCACGCGATGGCGTCCTCCGAACGCGGGGCGCGCCCCTGCCCGCACAGCACCTTCGTCTGCCGGGTGCGTGCGTCGTGGATGATGAGCGGCACCTCCCCGCCGATGGAGCAATCGCCGTGGTCCGTAACGTTCAGCGCGAAAATCGTGGCGACGGCTGCATCAGCGGCGTTTCCTCCCACCTCGAGGAGGCTGATCCCGGCGGCAACTGCCTCCGCCGCGCCCGCGGCCGCCACCCCTGTGGCGCTGGTGGCGTTCCAGCCGATTGTTTCCCTGCAGATACCCATTCTGTGCATTACCCCCGGTTCTGGTTGGCGTTGGAATGGAAACGAGGCAAACACACCCGTATCTAGCTGTGGCGAAGAGGCGTCTTCGTGTCAAGAGGAGGAAGAAAAAAAAGTTTGAGAAACCGGCAGCAGCCCCAACGGGGCGGAACAAGGTATCCTGGCTCGCAGGGCCGGACGCACGTGCCGGAGAAACAGGGTGGGGCGGACATTCCTGTCTGCCCTGCTCCCAAGGGCGACGTATCCCTCATCCCGCGCCCATGCACCACCGCACTGGAGGGACCCGCTCCGTCGGGTCCTTCTGCCCCCGCATCGCGGAACGGTCATGACGCGAATGCGCGGGTTCGCCGCGTGACCGTCCACCCCAGACGCCCACCTCGCCCGGGGCGTTGCCCGCGGGCTGAGCTATGGCGGCCCTTCAGGCCTTACCAGCCACACTCACTACCCCGCAAGCGCCAACGGCGCGCAACACGGTATCCTGGCTCGCAGGGCCGGACGCACGTGCCGGAGAAACAGGGTGGGGCGGACATTCCTGTCTGCCCTGCTCCCAAGGGCGACGTATCCCTCATCCCGCGCCCATGCACCACCGCACTGGAGGGACCCGCTCCGTCGGGTCCTTCTGCCCCCGCATCGCGGAACGGTCATGACGCGAACGCGCGGGTTCGCCGCGTGACCGTCCACCCCAGGCTCCCGTCCCTCGCCCGGGGCGTTGCCCGCTGGCTGAGCTATGGCGGCCCTTCAGGCCTTACCATGGCGCGTTGGAGGGACTTCCCGGCGGAGGCCCGGCGCGATGCCCCGGCCTGTCACGCGGGCTCGGCAGCCATCTTTCGCAGGGAGGGAAGGCGAGCCGCAAAAAGTGCCGCGCCGAAAACGCAGAGGACCCCGCTGGCAATCACCGCAACAGGCGCGGTGAACAGCTTCGCCGAAGTACCCGCGTAAAGGCTTCCGAATGGCGCCATTCCCATGAACGCCATGGCGTACAGGCTCATAACCCGCCCGCGTTTGTCTTCGTCCACGACCGTCTGGATGACCGTGTTGCTCGACGCGATGATCACCATCTGCGCGAAGCCCGTAACCAAAACAATGGCGTAGGAAAGCCACACCGTTCGGGAGCCCCCCAGCGCGAGCAACCCTAAGCCAAGCAGCATCAGAGAGGCCGGTATCTGCCAGTTGATGGTGAGATCGTCTTTCCGGGAGGCGAGGTAGAATGCCCCGCCCACGGCTCCCACGCCGGTAATCGCCATAAGGAAACCGAGCGTATCGGGTCCGCCCCGCAACACGTCCTTTGCGAACACGGGGAGAAGAGTCATGTAGGACATCCCGACGACGCTTACGAAGGCCATCAGGATCAGCGTTGCGCGGATAGGAACCGTCTGGTACGCGTACACTGCTCCCTCCTTCAGCTCCACCAGCACTTTCCGGTGCGCCCCGTTCGGGGTTCGGGGAGAAATCTTCATTGCAAGCAGGGCGGCGATGACCGCAGCGAAAGTGGCTGCGTTGATAAAAAAGCAGATCCACTCACCGAACGCGGCGATGATGAGACCAGCGATGGAGGGCCCGATGAGCCGCGCGCCGTTGAACATCGTGGAGTTCAGCGCGATCGCATTCCCGATGTCCCTTTTGTCCTCCACCATGTCTACCACAAGCGACTGGCGGGCCGGCACGTCGAACGCCATCACGATTCCGGAGATCGCGCTCAACACGAGGATGTGCCACACCTGAACGATCTCCGTCACCACCAGAAGCCCGAGCGCGAGCGCGCTCAGCGTGAAGCCGATCTGCGTTCCCAGCATAATGGTGTGCCGGTTCCACCGGTCGGCCAAAACACCGGTGAACGGAGCAAGGAGGAACGTAGGCAGCATACCGACGAACTCCACCGTTCCGAGCAACATGGCGGAGTTGGTGATTCGGTACACCAGCCAGCTCATGGCGACGCGCTGGATCCACGTGCCAATGAGTGATACACCCTGCCCGAAGAAGAAAAGTCGGTAATTTCGGCTTTTCATCGCTCGGAGGCTGTTCTGGAAAAAGGAGGAGACCTGAGAGGAAAGATTCACGTTCCGGGTTACCCTCGCAGGGAAAGGAAAGGGGGCGTCTTGGGGTTACGCCCCCTTCCTCGCGGTGCCTGAAGAGCGGGGTCAGGTGCCGAGTGTTGCGGCAACTTCCTTCATTTGTTCCGGGATGGGAATGTTCTGCGGGCACTTGGGTTCGCACTCGCCGCATTGCGTGCAGGCGGCAGCCCACGCTTCGACAATGCTGTCGTCTACTTTGCGCTCTTTCAGACGGGCGTAACGCTCCTTCGCGTAATCTTTGAGCCCCCACACGCGGTAATAGTTCATGAGCTCGAAGTTGCGCGGGATGTCGATTCCGTGGGGACACGGCATGCAGTAGTTGCAGCCGGTGCAGTACAGGTCGGACAGTGCCTTCACTTCATCCAGGTTCTTCGCGATCTGTGCCCGGTCGGCCTCCGAAAGCACTCCGGCAGTTTCCGCGGTTGCAAGGTTCTCTTTCACCTGCTCCATGGTGCTCATGCCGGAAAGCGCCACTGTAACGCCGGGGTTGCCCATGACAAACCGGAGCGCGGCTTCCGCGGAGCTCTGCACGGGCCCCGGAACGAGCTTCTTGATGCCATCCGACGGGGCTGCGAGCCTCCCCCCGCCAACGGGTCCCATCACCACCACGCCGAGCCCTTTTTCATGGGCGTGGGCAATGCCAGCCTCATTTGCGCGGTCGAGCAGGTTGTACTGGAGCAACACGCCCTCAAAGAAGCCCGTATCCACAAGCTTGATGAGGTTCTCGGGCTTGTCGTGAAACGAAAACGCGCAGTGGGTAACGATCCCTTCCTTCTGCGCACGCCGCATTTCGTCCGCAGGCCCACCCGGAACGATGAACTTCTCGTTCCACTCGTCCCAGCCGATGCCGTGGAAGTGGTAGACGTCGATCTTGTCCACATCGAGCTTGCGGAGTTGCTCATCCAGCGTCTGGCGCCACTTCTTGCCGTCCGGTTCATGCACGGGGTTCTTTGTCGAAAGCGTCACCTTCTCGCGGTAACCGTCCTTCAGCGCCTTGCCTAACACAACCTCGCTTTCGTGGTTGCAGTAAAAAAACGCCGTGTCGATGTAGTTGACCCCGTGGTCTATTGCATACCGGAGCATCCGGATGGCTTCGTCCTCAACGACATGCTCGTCTTTCATGGGCAGCCGCATGCACCCGAAACCAAGCAGCGAAAGCTTGAGTCCTGTGTTCCCGTACGCTCGGTACTCCATCAATCATCCTCCTGCGCGCCGTTGACAACGGCTCAAAATCCGGCGAAAGTGTCACATGAACAAAATGTACGTCGGCCACACACCCCGGGCCAAAGAACGGACGGCCTCCCGTCAGCTCTTGCCCAGTTCATCGGGGTTCAGCGGCCTGAGGAAATCGAGCACGAATTCCCCGTCCTGCCGGACAAGAACGTCGTCGAAATACAGCTTTCCCCCTCCGCTGTCGGCGTCCTGAAGCAGCACCATGTCCCAGTGGATGTCCGAGCGGTTGCCGTTGTCCGCCTCCTCGTACGCGTTGCCGGGGGTAAGGTGAATCGAACCCGCGATTTTCTCGTCAAACAGGATATCCCCCATCGCACGGCGGATGAACGGGTTGACGCCGATGGCGAACTCGCCGACGTACCGCGCACCTTCGTCGGCGTCCAGAATCTCGTTCAGTTTCTGCGTGTTGTTGGCGCTGGCCCTGACAACCTTCCCTCTGTCGAATTCGAGCCGGATGCTTTCGAAATTGATGCCGTGGTACGGGCTGCGCGCGTTGAAGGCGATCTTCCCGTTGACCGAATCCCTTACCGGCGCCGTGAAGATCTCTCCGTCGGGGATGTTGTTCTGCCCCGTGCAGGCGATGACGGGAATGCCTTCGATCGAGAACCGGAGGTCAGTGTCGGGGCCGACGATTCGGACAAGTTTCGTCTTCTCCATAAGTTCCCGCAACGGCACCATCGCGGCCGCCATCCTGCCATAATCGAGCGTGCAGACCCGGAAGTAGAAATCCTCGAATGCTTCAGTGCTCATCTGCGCAAGCTGAGCCATGGATGGCGTCGGGTAGCGCAGGGCGACCCATTTCGTCTGTTTCACCCGCACATCGAAATGCACCGGTTGAAGGAACCTGCGCTCGTAGATGCGCATTGCTTCGCGCGGGACGTCGGCCATCTCGTTTATGTTACTGGTTCCGCGGATGGAAATGTACGCCTGCATTTTCTCCATGCGTGCCTTTTCGATTTCGCCGTGGAGAGTCATTTGCTCGTCTGAACAGAGGCGCACGAATTCGCGCTGCACCCGGGGATGGAACAGGTTCACGAACACCCGCGCACCGACGTTGCGCGCGGCCCGCATCACGGAGATCACGAGCGCATCGGGCGCTTCCGCCGCTTCGATGAGGACATTTTCGCCCTCTTTCAGCGCGGTCGAATAGCCGATCAGAACCTGTGCAAGCTGATCGAAACGGGGATCGAGCATGGGGAGCCTCTCGTTGTGGAGGGTCGCGTGATGTGTCCGGGCAGCGTACCTGAAGATACGCAACGCGGAGAGGGCGCCCCTCATTCTGCGTGCGCATGACGCTGGTCGGCCAGAGGCGGGAGGCGGTGGCTGACCCTGCGGGAGGCGCAGGAAGCCTGTCGGAGTGCCGTCTCGATGCATCGAGACGCCGTGCAGACAGACGGCAGCAAGGCAATCGGTCACGACGGAGCGTGACCCTCCAACTCATGCGCCTGGCCCCATCACCCGGGACGTTGCACTGGAGGGACCCGCTCCGTCGGGTCCGGTTTCATCCTGCCTCACCGCGCGGGAGCGTTGTCCCGGGGTCTCGCGGGTGCGAGCGCCCATCCCTGCGCGGTCCCTGAGCGTGCACCCAATGCGCAGGAAGCCTGTGGAAGTGCCGTCGCGATGCATTGCGACGCCGTGCAGACTGGCGCCAGAAAGGTCATTGGTCACGACAGAGCGTGACCCTCCAACCCCTGCGCCTGCCCGTCCGCCGGGGACATTGCAAAGGACGCGTGAGTCCGGAACAACCACGTGGCAGCGCGGGTCGCCGTCGGCAACACCGGCTATTGACGATGAGGCGCGGACCGGGTACGTTTTCGCACCGGTGCACCACACGGGTGTGCGGTATCGAACGAGGCTCGGGATGGCAGGGCAGGCGCACGTTCATATCGGTTGTTGCGGGTGGCACTACGACGACTGGCGTGGCCCGTTTTATGAGAACGACACGGACACGGACCAGGAACTTGGCTCGTACGCCATCACGTTCGACACTGTGGAGATCGACAGCACCTTCTACGGTATACCGCTCGCCACCACGGTGCATCAGTGGTACCAACGAACGCCCGCGCGGTTCCGCTTCGCCGCCAAAGTGCCGCGCAGCGTTACCCATGAAGGGCCGCTGGCGGAAGGGACCCGGGAATTCCGAGCCTTCTGCACGGTGATGCGCGGTCTCGGCCAGAAACTCGGCGTGCTTCTCATCCAGCTTCCCCCCAGCTTCACCGCCCAGTCCGCCGGAATGCTCGACGACTTTCTCGACCAGCTTCCCACCGACATCCGCTTTGCCGTTGAGGTGCGCCACCGCTCGCTGTTCACCGATGACGTGTACGACATGCTCCGTCATCATCGTGTGGCGTGGGTCATCTCCGACATCACGGGGTTGCCCATTGCCGAAGAAGTAACCGCGGATTTCTCCTATATCCGGTGGATGGGCAACCGGGATGACGTGCGCGTGTTCGACCGCGAAACGATCAACCGTTCCGCAGAACTGGTTGCCTGGCGGGAGAGAATCATTGCGCTGCGCGAGCAGGTGTCCGAGATTTTCGGCTATTTCAACAACCACTACAGCGGGCATGCACCGGCAACGGCGCAACGGTTCAAAGAGATGATCGGGCTTCCCACAACCAGGCGGACGTTGTGGCGGCAGGCGAGTCTTCTTGACGGGCTCCCGTAGCGCGGACATGAACCGACTGAGGCAAAACGTCGTCTTCGCGCCGGTGCGTCTCGATACATCTCCCTCGCGTGCGCTCGACTCGACGACCGGCATGTGGCGCCCGAACAGCGGTCATCGAGTGGCGTCCGCCGACCGTCCGGCGGACGGTGTATCGAGATGACCGCGAAAGCTGCACCCGGCCACCCTCGGCTGGATTCCCGCCTCCGCGGGAATGACGTTCGCTTTTTCGGGATTGCCAGCATGCCCCCGCGCTGTCGGAAATGAGGAACGGAAAGGTATTGACTGCTTCTTTGCCAAAGGATCAGGAACACGCCCACAATCCGTCATTCCCGCGCAGGCGGGAATCCATCCCAGTGCGAGTCGCCCTGCGAAGCTGTCCCCCGCCCTCGCCACTTGCCCCCCCCCAATGACTATACTTCCGTGCGATCGACACGCCGCTCATCGTTGACAACCGGTGCTGACCGGGCTACATTCAACGCATTGTGATGTGCGCTCAAGGCATCGGCTGGCAGGGCGCAGACGCCCTGCTGAGGGAGGTGCGCCATGCTGCGGTCTCGCGTTGTTCTTTTCCTCCTGCTCGCCCTCGCCACAAGCGGCCTCGTCGAGGCCGCCCGGGCCACCGATGTGTCCGGCACCATCACCACACAGACATGGACGAAGGCCAACAGCCCGTACCGTGT